>LAZR01000037.1_pt1 | contig 215764 bp, 209 predicted proteins | sample 329461 | NCBI WGS metagenome assembly LAZR01 (sample SAMN03002196, study PRJNA259156) | marine sediment metagenome | biome: sea floor; feature: Hydrothermal impacted sediments; material: marine sediment; isolation source: Loki non-amplified sample from Loki's castle hydrothermal vent sediment ...
GCCATGCTGCCACCTAGTGATGTCTTGGTGCATATTAGCACCTCTAATTAGGTGGCCAAATTCACTATGCCACTACACAGGCTTCATAACATAGGTGATGTTAAAATTGGTTTTAAAGGCCAGACGACGGAAATAAGCACTTATAACAAGTTGGAAAATAGATTTATAGATTTAGGAGAGGAGTTTTTTTCACTAGGGCAAGGGATTGAATTCTACCAAAAAATGGCAGCGTTGCCAGCCCCTCTCGGTAAACAGATATTGTCGGCGCTTAGAGATATAGTGGTAAAGTCAGATGTTATTGAATCTATTAAAAATGAGGAGGTTTTTGGCACTTCTTTGCTAAGGGGGGTTAGCCTTTCTGTTGTAAAAGGGCAATATGCAAGAATACTAAACGGGTTGGCAGAGCTAACCGATTTTAAATTCAAATTTTTAGACCTGAAGAGCTAAAATTCGGAAGTATTGACCTTGATTTTGAGGTCAAAGTGGATTCAGCACCAAGGTCTAATATTCATGCAATTATCGGTCGAAACGGAGTGGGAAAAACCACTATTTTAAATGGCATGATATCGGCCATCACAGATAGGCAAGGGACGAGTACAAAATTTATAGACATAGATGGTTGGCAAGAATCAGAGATATCTAATGATTATTTCAGTAGTCTCGTCTCAGTTTCATTCAGTGCTTTTGATCCATTTACACCACCTGAAGAACAGCCTGATCCTGCAAAAGGTACGTGTTATTTTTATATTGGTTTGAAGGATGGAGAAAATACTGAACTTCATCGAACTATTAGGGATCTTCAGTATGATTGCATAAAAGCTTTGATTAATTGCTTTCAAAATTCAAGTAAGACCAAACGTTGGCTAGATGCGATAGAAAAACTAGGGTCAGATGAGAATTTTTTTCTCATGCGTTTAGAAGAATTAAATGCTATTTATCTGCAAGTTCGTCAGGATCTTAAAGAAAACGAACAGTCTGACTCAGCCTCGTTTGCAGATAGATTTCGGAATGCTGTTGCTCCAACACTATCCCGGATGAGTTCTGGTCATGCAATCGTACTTCTGACAATTACTCGCTTAGTCTCCACTGTTGAAGAAAAGACACTAGTGCTACTTGACGAGCCTGAGAGCCATTTACACCCACCTCTTTTGTCGGCATTTGTACGCGCACTTTCTGATTTGCTTCATGATAGAAATGGTCTTTCTATAATCGCTACTCATTCACCTGTTGTCTTGCAGGAAATACCGAAATCATGTGTTTGGAAGATCTATCGGAAAGGTGAAAATGTAGTTACGAGCAGGCCAAATATTGAGACATTTGCCGAAAATGTAGGGGTACTGACTAGTGAGGTTTTTAACCTAGAGGTTGAGCGTTCCGGCTTTCACGACATTCTTGCAAATTCGGTACTGACGGGGAAAACCTACGAAGAAATTGTTTCAGAGTACGATAATCAAATTGGCTTTGAAGGAAGAGCTATTTTGAAAGTTCTTATCGCTAAGCGTGACAGGGGATAGTGGTTATGATGCGTCTTGATGAACCTCAATATACTTTAGATCAAACTATTGATGAATGTATTTTAGGTGTCACAGGAAATGATTTACTACGCCAAAATTTGATAGCGAGTAGGAATGATCTTTCCGATGCGGGCATGCAATATACAATCGCAGCGAATACTGGCGAATTGTACACTATACAACCTGTCAATGTTGACGGCGATCCTGTAGTAATTAATGTTCTGAAAAAAAGTGAATTAGTGAAAGTCTATGAATTATATTTTAGGGCTGCCAAAAAGCCTGCTAGAAAAATATACGATTCTATTTTAAATGCCGCACAAGATAAGTGTCCATTTTGTGGGGGGATAGGTACTCCACGTAACTTAGATCACTTTTTGCCTAAAGCTCATTATCCACAATTCTCTATTTTGCCCAGCAATCTGGTTCCATCATGCCGAGATTGCAATATGGATGGAAAAGCTCAAAACTTTGCGAGCAGTGCTGAAAGGCAAATAATCCAACCTTATTCGGACAGCCAAAGATTTTTCGTCGACCAATGGATATTTGCGACTTATATTTCATTTGACGATGGTGAGCCGGGGAAATTTGAATACTACGCCTTACCGCCCGAAGAGTGGCCTGATATCGATAAAGAAAGAGCCCAAAGACACTTTGCAGATTTTAATTTGGCTAAGCGCTATGCAACGAAAGCTGCAGAGCAACTGGGTACTGTACTTGGACAGATAAGATCTATGAGGCAGGCGAATCTGGACACCGGCGAAATCCAAAATGTACTTTTACAGCCAGCAGTAGACGCAGCTCAGTTCTCGAACCACTGGCAAAAGGGTATGTATCAAGCATTGATCCAGTTTTTGTATAAATAGTTATTAAAATTTTTGCAGATTAACTGCTGTGTTGAGTCTAGGCCTAACAAGTTGCTGCACCTGAAAAGAATACTCTCTGCCTCCTGATTTTCCGGTGAGTAAGGAGTTAAATCGCTATATCAGTGACACCTAAAAGACAGATCTTGGCCGATAGCTGAAATATGCAACACCACCGTTTCTTAATCCCCCAAACTAACACCATGAACTCAACAAGATTTCCAGTTAACCTTGTTAAATGGAGGTCTCGCTATGAACAGTACACTCAAAACACTACTCAACGTCGCCGGGCTCATTCCCCAAGGTGCGCTTTCACCCCTAAGTGGTGGCGATAGTGCTGTTACCTATCGGCTAAGCACTGATGCGGGTGATGTGGTGGTGAAGAGGGATGACCCGGCTCGGTTGGCGGGTGAGGCGGATGGGCTTCGGGCGCTTGCTAGTGCTAACAGTGGCTTGATAGTGCCTACGGTTCTTGCCCAAGAAGGTGAGTGGCTGGTGATGGAGGGGTTGGAAACAGTTAACTCTCGGCATGGCTGCGCTGAGTCATTGGGGGAGGGGCTGCGCAGGTTGCATGGGGTTACTGGCGAAGATCACGGCTGGCCCCACGACAATGCCTGCGGGAGAACGCCTCAACCGAATGCAGCGTTGCTGGATGGGCGTGTTTTTCAGCGCGAACGGCGTTTGCTGCCGTTAATCTATGTTTGCTCTGCCAAGGGGCTGCTGGATAAGGCTTTGCGGCAACGTCTTGAAACTATCGCCCATGGGCTTGAAAGCTGGCTGCCCGATGTTCCCGCTAGCTTGGTGCATGGTGATCTATGGTCGGGCAATGTGCTATGCACTGCCCACGGGGCGGCGGTTATCGATCCTGCTGTGTACCGTCATTTCCCAGAGGTCGATTTGGCGATGTTAACCCTCTTCGGATCACCCGGTGAGGCGTTTTTTGAAGCATACTGGAATGGTAACGCGCCCGATGATTGGCCAAGGCGAGAGGCGCTGTTCCAGCTTTACCCGCTACTTAACCATGTGCTCCTGTTTGGAGGAAGTTATCGAGCGGCTTTGGAGCACGCGGTAATTAGGCTAGAGGCTTACCAAGCTTAGTGCCACTAGCTCGACTTTTGTTACCCCTCGCATGGTAGTGGGCTTTCCACTCAATGAGCGCAAGATTGAGTTACTTTGCAGGCAATGGATACATAACCATCTATGATCAGATCATTATTACGCTGGCTTTTATGCCTTGTGGCACTTTTGGTGCTGCTATTAGCGGGCCCTGCCTGGATGCTGGCGAGCGGTACCATTGCGACAGATGTGCACTGGTCTAGCCTTGATCGCACCTCCGCAGGCTTAGCTCCACTGCCCGAGAGTTCTAGCGAGGCGGTGGTGCAAGTGTATGCTGCTAATGCTTACAACTGGCGCGGTGCCTTTGGTGTGCATCCTTGGATTGCGTTTAAACCAGAAGGGGAGCCGGATTACCGCATTCTTCAGGTGATGAGCTGGCGTCGTCCTACCATCGTCAATGTCATCGATATGCCCGACCGTGCCTGGTTTGGTAATGCCCCCATGCTGCTTGCGGATTATCGCGGTGATGCCGCGGCAGCGCTGATACCTGAGATTCTTGCGGCGGCTGAACGCTACCCAAGTGCGGAGCGTTATCGCGTATGGCCAGGGCCAAACAGCAACACCTTTATTGCCTGGGTTGCCCGTGAGGTTGAAGGTTTTGATGTGGCGCTACCGGCTACGGCGGTCGGCAAAGACTTTTTATTTGGCAGCGTCGTTGCGCCAACACCCAGTGGTACGGGTTACCAGCTCTCTCTTGGTGGCGTGTTGGGTCTTATGCTGGCAAAAGAGGAGGGCATTGAGCTTAACTTGTTAGGCTTGAGCTTTGGTGTGGATTTGATGCGCCCCGCCTTGAAACTGCCGGGGATAGGGCGATTGGGAATGCCCGCGCGGGTGGCGGGCAATGTGGATTATTGATTATTCACCGGTGTCTTATTTGCAACTTAGGACTGGTTAAGCACCTGCGTTTGATTAATAACCTGAGTCGGTTTAAGAACATAGCCTAGCGCTTCTTCGAAGCCGTCTATGACAGTGATGTGGTAGCGTGCTTGGAGTGCTTTAGCACGGCCTGCAAACGCCCCTGAACCTAACACAATGGCTTGGGCATCCAACTGAATAGCCGTTTGAATAGCGTCGTGAAGCCGAACTTCAGCATGTTCGGTTTGTGCGGCGGTATCGGCTACACCCAGGCCGGTCGCAACAACGCGGCAGCGTTCGCTCAACCCATAAGTGGCGCTAAGCGCTTCAATGGTGGGCACCGCTTCAACAAAGGTGGTGATCACCGTAAACAGGCCGCCACTTGCCGCTGCGTAGCGAATGCCTGCCTCCGCTAAGCTGATCACTGGTGCTTGGGTAAGCTGGCGGATGTCGGCAATGGCAATGTCGTCAAAACACGCCATGATATAGCCCGAAAACCCTTCCGCTTTGCGTTTTTCAATCAGGGTTAGCACGTGCTGAGTCGCGGTGGCTTTGTCCTGTTCGTTTTCGATAGCGTAGGGCCCGTGAGCAGGGCTGGTGACCTCTGTTATTACCCCTGGTGGGGTGATATGGAGCACAAGTTCGCGAATGCTCTGGGTGACAGTGCTATTAGTATTGGGATTGATAATTAAAATCCGCGCTGTCTCTGCCACTTGAGGTTGAGGATGGCTCATTAGCGCCCCGCCAGTAAGTCGGGTAGCCACATAACGATGCCGGGCCAAACCATAATCGCCAGGGTAAACAGCGCCATAATGCCAACGAAGGGCATTGAACCCCAAATCACGTCATTAAAGCTGCCGCCATCTTTCCGCACGCCCTGAACCACAAACAGATTCATGCCTACCGGTGGGGTAATCAGTGCTATCTCACACATCAACACGATGAAAATACCAAACCAGATAGGGTCAATGCCCACCGCCATTACCATGGGTACGGTAATAGGTACGGTGAGTACCAGCATCGACATCGCATCCATAAAGGTGCCGAGGATGACGTAAAACACCAATAGCACGAGGAGTAGGCCGACAGCGGTAAGCCCAAACGAGGCAACCCACTGGGTAAGCGCTTGGGTAACCCCCAGCATTGAAATGGTCACATTAAGCAGCAAGGCGCACATTAATACGATAATCACCATGCCCGAGGTTTTGGCTGCCTGAAGCGAGCAGTGAATGAGTAGATCAAGGCTCATTTTTCCACCACCGACAATAAACGCTAAGGCAATCACCACACCAATGGCGGCTGATTCAGTCGGGGTTGCCAAACCGCCGTAAATACTCCCCATCACCACGCCAAAAATGACCACGGGAGGAATCAGATGCTTGGAGAGTGAGAGTTTCTCTTTTAACGAAACATCGACCTCTACCAGCGACGCATTGCCTGCCTTACCGTGGGCAATAAATAGATACACCGAGAACAGCAGCGCAAGGGTAATCCCAGGTATTAACCCCGCCGCAAACAGCTGACTAACCGAGGTGTTGGCTAATTGGCCATACACCAGCAGGTTGATGCTAGGTGGAATTAATATGCCCAGCGTGCCGCCCGCTGCTAAAGAGCCAAGCGAAGGACGAATCGGGTAGCGGTACTGATGAAGCGCCGGAAGGGCAATGGTACCTACCGTGGCAGCCGTAGCGACGGACGAGCCGGAGGTCGCTGAGAACAGCGTGCAAGTGGCGATATTGGTATGCAGCAAGCCGCCGGGAAGCTTGTTAAACCACACCGCTAAGGCGGCATACATACGGTCGGCAATACCGCCGCGCAGAAGTAACTCCCCCAGTAGCATAAACAGCGGTATCGCCAGCATAGAGGGGCTGTTTAGGCTGCTCCAAACAACGCCGCCCATCATGTCCACCAGTGGCGCGCCATACATCAGATAGCCGCCTAACACCCCCACAAATAGAATCGCCACCGCGACCGGCAAGCTTAAAAGCATCAGCGCGAGCATGACTAAAAACGCGCCAATTATCAGCGGAATGCTCATAGCTTGCCCCCTTCGCGCTGCTCAAGGTCGGCCAGTTCTGCCTCTAATTCATCGGTTGCCGAACTAGGCCCAAATTGACGATTGAGGGTTTTCCAGTCGCGTTTAACCAGCAGCAGTAGCGCTTTGACTGACAGCAGCGCTGCCGCCACGCTAAATGCTGACATGGCGATTAACCAGATGGCCTGCGGGTAAATCAGCGGCGTCGCCCAGGGCGTTTGAGCGATGGAGCGATACATTTGGGTATCCAGTACGGTTTGCACCGTGAAGTACAGCAAGAATGCCGCTAACAGCCCCATGGAAAGGGCTGCTAGCGCATTGAGGATCGCTTGAGTGGCGGTGGGAAGGCGCATATGCAGCAAGTTGATGCGGATATGCGACTGTTCCACCATGGCGACACAGAAGGCCAGCGGTGCGGCAATGGCAATCGCGTAGCCACCCAGTTCATCCACCCCGCCCAGTGACAGCGAGAAGAACTTACGGATCAGCGTTTCGAGGGTGATCAAGACTGCAAGCAGCAACATCACGCTACCGAAAATGATCCCAAGAATGCGGGAGTAGGTCGTCATCTTGCTCTCCTAGAGTCTTATAAACCTAACTGAGCGCCGACGGTGTCACGCCAGGCGGCTTCGCAATCAGCAGCAACGGCGTTGCACTGGCTGGCCCAAATGGGCAGCGAAACTTCCTCAACAGCAGCGGTTACGGTGGCTAGGTCTGCCTCTGAAACAGGCACTTCAGTAAGGGAGTAAGAGGTACCAAACTCGCAGGGCGATTCGCCAGCGTTACAGCGCATGGCGTCTTCATATAGCTCTTCGGAGTATTGCCAAATATCGTCGCTAAGGGTGGCGATAGCCTCTTCTAGCTGGGATTGCTGCTCCTCCGTTAAGCGGTTCCATGTGTTCATATTGATGGCATAGCCATTGATGGCTAACTGCAGCGCAATGGGCAGCACCGTGCTGGTCGCTTCGGGCCAGCCGCCTGAGTTAGCGGAAGCCGGGCCGGTAATGGCGCAGTCGACCACTCCGCGTGAAAGCGCTTGCTGTACATCGCCAAAGGGCATGGAAATGCCGGTAGCGCCCAGCTCGCCAACGAAGTTAGCCGCACTCTGGTCGCCCACACGAACCCGCAGGCCGCGTAGGTCATTTAGGTTGGATATCTCTTCGCTGCAGAAAATCACCTGAGGGCCTGCTGGCCATACACCGAGCAGTTTGGCGTTAAAGCGCTCTTGTAGGCGGGAGTCTACGTAGTCATAAAAAGCCATCACATTATTGCGTCCGGCTTCAAAACTGGTATTCAGGCCAATCAAATCGAGGCCCAGGATGGAGGGCTCATCGCGGCTTACTTGGGGGCCGCGTAGCGATACGATATCGAATAGGCCTGAATTCAGTACGCGAAGCCCATCGGTGTCAGGAATACCAGCCACATCAACGGGAATGTACTGAACCGACACATCAAGGCCGCTATGTTCGGCAAGCGCTTCAAAGAAGGGCTGCTCTTTGTTTTGCGCGATAAGCCCGGAGCCTGCTGGCTGGCCAAGCACTTTTAGTGACAGTGTCTGTTCCTGGGCTTGGGCCTGGGTTTGGGCAGTGGGGAGTAGTAATGCTGTTGAGATGGCGGTGATCAGTGCAGTACGCTTTAGCATGTCGGTTCCCTATCGATGTGTTACCACTCACTTATTGATCTGAGGTGGTGTGGCTCGGATGGATTTACACGACGGAATAACAGTGTCGCGGTTAGTATGTAGATCCATATTTCATGCCATAATATACAAGAAACTGTGGTTTCATATTGTAATCAAATGATTAGCCTGTTTGGCTGCGAAAAATCGCTGAGTGAAGTGTCACGAAAATGCACACTATGGGTGCATTGGGCGAGAGGTGTGCGCTACCTAGGTGCCTAACATGCTCAGCAGATGACGTTAAAGCTCTTCAAAGCGATCATTTAGTGTTTCGATGCGGCGCAATCGAGATCGGGAGGCATCGCCCGCTAATTCAATAGTGCGCATCACCAGCAGGTGGCAGAGCGCCATTACAGCGGTATGGTTAAACAGTGGGCCGGTGGCTAGCGTGTGGCAACGAAAGTGCCATGTAGCGGCAGGCTCTGCATTCAAACCTTCATCGGTAATGTACAGCAGCTTGGTGCCGCACTCTTTGGCGTGGGCAAGCAGCTGCTCGGTCAGCGCTACCCGGCGGCGCAGGCCAAAGATAATGACACAATCATCTGGCGTGAAATTAACCAACTGCTCTCCGAGCGTTTCGCCGCCGCCGGGCAGGCTGGTTACCTGCTCAACCACTTGAGTTAACTGCCAGCGCAAGTAATCAGCAAACGGGTGACTGGCACGAAAGCCAATCACCCATGTTTTACGGGCGCTTAAAATCGTGCGGGCAACATCGTCGACTTCCGCCTGGGTAATGGTGGCAAAGGTTCGATCTAGATTGGCTTTGCCCTGTTCAAGATTACTGGCAAGGGAATGCTCTTCGGTGCGCGCATCGGAGGAAGGAAGAAAAAGCCTGGACCCGGTGGTTTGCTCTTCGCGGGCATGTTTGCGGGCTGCCTCATAGCTTTCATAACCTAACCGCCGTACAAAACGCGACACGGTAGCTTTGGAAACATGGGCAAATTTAGCGAGCTCTTGAGCATCGTAACTGGCTAATTCACCAGGAAAATCACACACAAATTCGCCCAGCCGCCGTTCCGCAGGGTGGAGTGTGGGCAGTGCGCTGCGCACACGAGTTAGAAACGAGCGTTCCTTAGCAATGGGCGACATTGTTTTTCCTGAAATCTCAGTTTCATAAATAATGAAGGCTGATGATGCATTGAGCAACAATAAAAGATGATGCTAAAGTTGTTTGCAGATACAATTATGCTATTCTTGTATCTGCAGATGGAAGATTTTTGACAGGCAGAGAGCACTTACAGATAGAAGATATTTATAGATAGAGAGTATTTATAGATACGAAGTGTTTGAGGTTAAGGGGAGATTTGAAGATAGCTAGTATTTGAAGATAGCTAGTATTTGAAGATAGCTAGTATTTGAAGATAGCTAGTATTTGAAGATAGAAAGTATTTGAAGATAGAAAGTATTTGTAGAAGGTGTTTGTAGAAGGTGTTTGTAAAAGGTGCTTGTAGATAGCATATGTAGTGAGTAAGAGAGGAGTCGCAATGCAAACGGCACAAAACATTGCTCAAAACCGAGCAGCAGCTGCAGCGGGTTTAAAAGCGGCGGTGCGGATTCTGGATAAATGGCGCGCGACTGGCGAGCAGGGCGAGGCGATCTTGCGCGTTTCCCATAGTACTTACGCCCGTGCCCGAAGGGGCGATATTACCGAGATTAAACTGGATAGCGACCAGCTTACCCGGATCAGCTACTTACTTAATATCCACGCGTCGCTGCGGGTGATCTTTGATAATCCAGAGAACCTGTATGGGTTCGTTAATATGGTTAACCATAACCCTTACTTTAATGGCCGCACCCCACTGGAAATTATGGGATCTGGGGATTTTGCCGCGCTCTATGAAACGTTCAAGCGCGTCGATAGCCTGCGAGGTGGTCAGTGGTAAAGGCCGCTGATGTGAAGAAGTTGCCAGCTCGGGAAGTGACTGGTTATCGCTTGGTCAATAGTAAGTTTCCACCGATTGATCTCTTCGATGATGTGGCAAGCGCTGAAGAGTTTGCCGCGCTGCATGCACTGCAGGCATTAACCAATCCGAGGTTACAAAATGAAGTCGGTAATTTAGCGCTGCTCCCGCCGGAACGTATCCCTTTTGGTATTCGTGGTTGCTCCTATGCGGTTGCGCCGTTTACCCATGTCAATCCTCAGGGCTCGCGCTTTAGTGATGGCAGCTTTGGGGTGCTCTATTTAGCCGATACGCTTGAAACCGCCATTGCGGAGGTAAAGCATCACCAGCAAGTGTATTGGCAAAATGTTCCGCAATTGCACTACGAGCGATTTGTATTTCGTGGCTTAAAGGCAATATTTGATGAAGGGGGGCTGGGCGATGCGCTGGCGCTACCCATCGACCATGCTATTTATGCGCCGGATGATTACTCCGTCTCACAGCCATTCGGTGATGACGTTCGGCGATCAATGGACGGGCTGCGCTACCACTCTGTTCGCAAGGCTAATGCTAACTGTTGGGCATTAATGACGCCCAGCAATGTGGCCGACATTATCCAAACCACTCACTTGGAGATGATTTGGAACGGTGCTATTACACAGGTAAGCCATCTACGGTTTTCTCGGCGATAATCAGCGTTTAACTGTTCTGCTGCTGTTCGGTAAAGCGCTGCATAATGGCAAGCGTTTCATCGCTCACATGGTGTTCCATACCTTCTGCGTCAATGCGCGCAGTGGAGTCTTTAACGCCAAGCGCACGCAAAAAATGCAGCACAATATCGTGGCGGGCACGGGATGTTTCCGCCATTTTTTGGCCAGCTTCGGTTAGAAACAGCGAGCGATAGGGCTTACTGGTCACCAACTCCAACTCATTTAAGCGGCGAATCATTTTCGACACCGTCGCTTGGCTTACGGCCATGCGGTTGGCGATATCCGCCGCCCGGGCTTCACCGCGGTGCTTCAACAGATCGCCAATCAACTCTACGTAATCTTCAATAAGCTCGGTTTCGTGGGCGTTACGTACCGTTGCATACTGAACAGCATGCTGCTCCACGGGCGGTAGGGCATCTCCAGGGATGCTTTGGGCGGGCAATGAAGCGTGCGAATTAGAATCAGTCATTGGCAAATTATATCGAAGGTAGTGGTAATAATCATTGGATCGCTGTGGGGATAGTAGCTTATTTTTGCGCACAATTGTTAGCCAAGGCTAAACTGTTTGCACAGTGCTTTCTTGTTGAGCTACAGTCTACTTATTGGGAACGTAATAAAGGAGAGTAAAAATGAGCAAGCGAAATCTTTGTATGGCCTTGAGTCTACCGTTGTGGTTAAGCGCTGCAATGGCCACTGCTCAGGCGGAGGATTCAGCACCTTCTCCTTTAAATGTTGCCGTCACGTTCTCGGTGCTTGGCGATATTGTTGCCCGAGTGGCAGGCGAGGACGCCAACGTTTCAGTATTGACCCCTATCGGTGCTGAAGTGCACGAATGGGAGTTAACGCCGGGTAATTTTGCCAGTTTGGAAAATGCGGATGTGGTGTTTTACAACGGCTATCAGCTAGAGCAGTGGATGCATCAGGTTGAATCCACTGTGGTGGAACGAACGCCGTTAATAGCCGTTGCTGAAGAGTCTGACTACCCCACTCAGCACATCAAGATTGGAGATATGGAGGGGGACGTAGACCCTCATCTGTGGATGGATCCGCGTGCCGTGTCTGCTTATGCACAGGTTGTCGCTAATGAGCTTGAACACCTTCAGCCTCAGCGTGCTGAAGAGTTTCAGCTGCGTGCTGATGCGCTAAAAGATGAGCTACATGCGCTGCATGTTGAGCTTCAAGAGCGTTTAGAGGCGATACCCGATGAGCGCCGCGTTTTACTAAGCAGTGAAGCCGCTTTTTTGTATTTTGCTGATGCCTATCATTTTGAGCACGATGGAATTTGGGGCACTAACGCGGAAACCGAAGGTTCTCCTCGACAGCTGATGCGCGTCGTTGACATGATTAATGAGCGTCAGCCTGCAGCACTCTTCTGGGAAAGCACCATTTCAGACCGCCACGTAACAAGTTTAGCGCGGGATACCGGTGTGGAAGTGGCGGGGCCTTTATATGTTGATTCTTTAAGTGAGCCCAATGGCGAAGCTGGCGATTATTTCTCCATGATGCGCCACAACGTTGAACTTTTGCGCCAAACGTTGGCAACTGAGTAAACGATAATGGTAACAACGCTCGGCGAGGCGCCGGTGGCAATTAAAATCCAAGGGCTTTATGCAGCCTACCAGCGTCATCCTGTGTTAGAAAACATTAACCTGCAGTTCCCCGCAGGTAAGTGGACTGCAATTGTGGGCCCGAACGGGGCAGGGAAGTCTACCCTTTTTCACGTATTGACTGGCAGTATGGCCCCTTTACGCGGCAGCGTTAAGGCGTTCGATGAGCCTATAAAAGCTCATCGAAAGGCGGGGCATATTGCTTATATGGCTCAGCGTGAAGCAATTGAATGGGACTTCCCTGTCTCCGTATGGGACACGGTGATGGGCGGCCGCTATGGGCATATGCGTCACGATGCCCTGTGGCGCCGCCTTCTTCCTTCCCGCTGGTATCACCCAAGTCATGCTCAGGCTGTAAAAGAAGCGCTTGAGGCAGTGGATATGCTGGGGCTCGCTGAACGGCCCATTGGGGCACTTTCTGGTGGGCAAAAGAAGCGCGTTCTACTTGCCCGAACCCTTGCACAGCAGGCCAATATTTTACTCCTTGATGAGCCATTGGCAGGGGTTGACCCGCCCAGTGAGAGATTGATTTTAAATGTGTTGGCCCGTGAGCGAGAAGCAGGAAGAACGGTGATCATGGTGACCCACGATATGCCCGGTGCACGCCGTCACGTTGACCATGTTGTACTCATTAACCGATTTATACGCGGTGTAGGCACGCCAGATGAAATGCTTAGTGATGCGAAATTGGCGGAGTTGGCCGTTAGCTCTACGGAACAGACATCAACTGATAGGCCAGGTGGTGAAGCCTCGTCCTTTGTTACAGCTCAAGGAAAAGTAACGTGGCAGAACTAATGGAGGCCTTTAGCCAGTTTGGCGATGCGTTAGTGAGCGGCCTCATCGCTGGGCTAATGGTGATTGTTAATCTATTGCCCGGCAGCATTTCAGATGCCTTCCAATACGCTTTTATGCAGCGAGCGCTGCTGACATCGGTGTTAGTGGGGGCCATTTGCGGCATTTTATCTTGCTACGTTGTTCTCAAACGCTGGTCATTACTGGGTGATGCGATCTCCCATGCGGTGCTGCCTGGGGTGGCCATTGCCTATTTGTTGGGCTGGCCATTTTTTATTGGCGCCTTTATTACCGGAGCGCTGACGTCAGTAGGTATTGGGGCAATTGAGCGCCACACACGAATTAAATCCGATGCGGCGATGGGCTTAATGTTCACTGGTGCGTTTGCGCTGGGTATTGTGATTATCAGCAAAATTGCCTCTAGCACCCACCTAATGCATATCCTGTTTGGCAATGTGCTGGGTGTTCAACAGTCAGCGTTATTGCTGACCTTGGTTGCTAGCATTATTGCGTTGCTTGCGGTGTGGCTAGCGTATCGTCCGCTGTTGCTTTATGCCTTTGATCCTCAGCAAGCCCAGGCGCTGGGGTTTAATACCAGCGTGATTCATTATGGTTTGATCTTGCTATTGACGCTGACTATCGTGGCGAGCTTGGAAACAGTGGGTATCATTTTAGTAGTGGCAATGCTGATTACCCCTGGTGCCACCGCTCATTTACTGACGGATCGCTTTAAAACCATGATGCTGATTTCAGTCGGTGTTGGGGTAAGCTCTGCGGTAATAGGTTTATGGCTTTCAGTGGTGCTGGATGTCGCGTCTGGCGGCACCATTGTATTGGTCGCCACAAGCTGGTTCTTTATCGCGTTGTTGTTCTCACCCAAGCACGGAATTTTGCTGCGCCAGTGGCGTCGCTGGCGCATGAGTGCATGAAGTTAGTAACGATGATTTAATACTCCAGGGCTCCATTAAGCTGTCTTTCGGCTTTCTCCAAAGCCTCTGGTGTGCCTAGCAGTACCAACACATCCTTATTTAATAACGACGTCTCTCTGTCTGGGTAGCGAATTCGCTCTCCATTTCTGACTAACGCTGTCACGGTGATTTCCAGCGCATCAAAGTCATAGCAACTGAGTGTTTTACCCAGACAAGGGCTGCCTTCCTCAATAAGTACGGAATGTAAACGTTCTACCAACTCGTCATCGTCCACGTTAAGTCTTTCGAGGTTGCCGCGGAAAAGTTCTTTCAGCATAGGGTAGCGATGCATGCGCTGCTCTTGTAGACGCTGAGTGACTCGCCACATGGGGACATTCAAGGCAAGCAAAGAGTGCATCGCCATTACCATGCCACTCTCGAGGGTTTCAGGGATGACTTCGGTAGCGCCTGCCTTGCGTAACTCTTCAGTACCCGATTCGTCGTGTGTGCGAACGACAACGGGCAGATTAGGGTTAACGTTTTTAATATGCTGAAGTGTTCGCAATGCAGCCGTTCTATCGTCATGGCCGATAATGACCAGCGTGGCCTGGTCGATACCAATGCTTTCGAGAGTAACCGCGTCAGAGGCATCGCCGTAAAACACGGGATGGCCTGCTAAGCGTGCCTCTTTAACGATAGTGGGATCCATATCCAGTGCTGCAAAAGGAATGGCTTCATGCTCGAGAAAACGGCTAATGACCTGGCCTGTGCGGCCATAGCCACAAATGATGACGTGGTGGTGATAATGGCTATTCGCATCGGGACGAATGGCATCATGAAGTTGATGTTGTCCTCTACTTTTGAATAACCAAGCAGCGATGGGTTGGTTGTAGCGAATGAGAAACGGTGCTGCAATCATTGAAAAGAGCACTGACGTCAGCGTTATTTGTGCTGCTTGCGTACCAATGATATTACCTTCTAATCCTATGGAAAGTAGGGCGAAACCAAACTCCCCCCCAACCGCTAGAGTGATGCCTGTACGAAAAGCCGTTTGCATATCGATGCCGGAAAAACGCACGATTAAAGTCACTATCAGCAGCTTGATGGTTAACAACGCGAGTGCGCCTAAAAGTGCTGCCTGCCAAATCTCCGGTAATAGGGCAGGCTCAACCAGCATGCCAATGCTAATAAAAAATAGGCCTAATAAAACATCTCGAAACGGCCGGATGGTGGTTTCAATTTGGTGCCTAAACTCCGTCTCTCCCAGTACCATGCCAGCTAGAAACGCTCCAAATGCCATTGAAAGGCCTAGCGTGTTGGTTGTCCACGCGGCGACCAAAGAGACAAACAATACGGTAAGCGTAAAAAGCTCTGCTGAACGCCGCTCAGCTACAATATGAAAAAGCGGTTTTAAAATGAAGCGACCCGATACCAACACAATGACGAAGGCAGCAAGTGCCTTTAATAGCGCGAACCCTAGAGCCCCTGCTACCTCACTCGCTGCGGCCGCACCCAACACAGGGATAACCACAACAAAAGGCACCGCTGTGATGTCTTGAAACACGGACATAGTAGTGCCCAAACGGCCATGTCGTGTCTGGCTTTCGCCTTGCTCCATTAATTGCTTACTGATGATCGTCGTTGACGACTGGGTAAATACTGCTCCAACGACGAAAGCAGCCGCTAAAGGGAGTCCCATCGACCAGGCTAGCAATGTGACAGCCGCCGTTGTCAGTGCCACTTGAGCAGTGCCCAACCCTAAAATGGTATGTCGCAACGCGTAAATTTGCGGAAGAGAAAAGCTTAGGCCAATAGTGAACAACAAAAATACGATGCCGAACTCGGCTATCATCCGTATATGTGTTTCCTCTAATGCCGGGCCTGCCGTGTGTGAGCCTAAAATCACCCCAACCAGAAGGTAGGCTAAGCTAGGGGGGATGCGTAAACGCTGAAATAGCAGAACGATAAAAACGGTGACACCTAACAGCATCAGTGTTTGCACCAGCGTTTGCTCTAGCATCGGTATGAAATCCTTGGATAAAACATCATTGAAAGCAGAATAAATTGAACATATACAGTTCTTCCTATTTTACGTTTTTAAAGAACTCCAGACAGTTAATGTTGGCAAGATGCTCGTTTTTCGATGGTATGACTGAGCTGGAGCAAGGTAGCTGAGTATCTTTCTATTTAAATTAATAGGGCTGGTCGCTAGAAAAGCTGCAAATGCTCAACAAACTTGTTTCCCAAACGTAACTCTTTTTCAGCTCATTAGCCTCGCATTCGCTACAAATTGGCGCGTCAGTTTTCAACAAGCTACAGGGAGTAGAGCAATGGATGAGCGTGATAACAACATTATCGAGAACCGCACTTTCGATGAGATTGCGGTAGGTGATGAAGCTTTCTTAAAGAAGCGTTTGACCATGGAGGATATCAAGCTATTTGCCATCATGTCTGGCGATGTGAATCCTTCGCACCTGGATGAAGACTTTGCCAAAAGCACTCGCTTTCATGAGGTGATTGCCCACGGTATGTGGGGGGGCGCACTGATTTCAACCGTGTTGGGCACCCAGTTGCCTGGCCCTGGTACGATATATGTTGGCCAAACACTTCGCTTTAAAGCGCCTGTCACTTTAGGCGACGTATTGAAGGTTAGCGTACGTGTGACTGAAAAAAACAGCGACAAGTACGTGGTGACTTTCGCCTGCCTGTGTCAAAACCAGGATGGTGAAGTGGTGATTGAGGGGGAGGCTCAAGTGATGGCACCTACCCAAAAAGTCAAAATGCCGAGAGCCATCATGCCCACCGTGCGCTTGGCAGGGCGTGGCAGGCTGCACGAGATATTGAGCGCCGCTGACCACCCAGAGCCCATTCGCATGGCCGTGGTGCATCCTGTTGATGAGAGCTCGCTGCTGGGAGCCGTTGAAGCCGCTCAGCAGCGGCTGATTATTCCGGTGCTGGTGGGGCCCAAAGGTAAGATAACGGCCGCGGCAGAGAAATATGAACTCGATATTTCAGACTTTGAACTCATCGATACGCCCCACAGTCATGCGGCGGCTGATAAGGCTGTAGAACTTACTCATCAAGGCCAGGTAAGTGCCCTTATGAAAGGCGCCCTGCATACCGATGAGTTGATGCAGGCGGTCGTCAAGCGTGAAGGTGGGCTGCGCACCGAGCGGTGCATTAGCCATGTGATGGCTTTGGATGTGCCGACCTACCCGCGACCGCTGCTAGTAACGGATGCGGCCATTAATATTAAGCCTGGGTTAACCCAAAAGCGTGACATCATTCAAAACGCCATCGACTTGGCCCATGCACTGGGCAATAAAAACCCTAACGTGGCGATTTTGTCGGCGGTAGAAACCATCAACCCGAATATTGCTTCCACGCTTGATGCGGCTGCGCTATGCAAGATGGCGGAACGGGGGCAAATTGTGGGGGGCACCTTAGATGGCCCATTGGCCTTTGATAATGCTATTTCAGAGGCGGCGGCAAAAACCAAAGGGATTCGTTCAGACGTAGCCGGAAAAGCGGATATTCTGCTCGCTCCCGATTTGGAATCCGCCAATATTCTCATGAAGCAGCTAACCCACTTGGCCGATGCAACCGGGGCTGGGTTGGTAATGGGGGCGAGTGTGCCTATTGTGCTTACCAGCCGTTCTGATGACGCTTTAACTCGGATGGCCTCCTGTGCCTTGGCTCTTATCGTCGCTGATTTTCAGCAGCGCCAAAAAGATGCTACGAACAAGGAGTAGCATGTGAGCGATATATTGGTCGTTAATAGCGGTTCATCAAGCATCAAGTTTGCGCTGTTCAGCCACGCTAGCCATAAAGACCTCACGCTCGCGGCGCTTAAGCTGCACTATTCAGGGCATTTTTCAGGACTGGGCGGGGGACAGTCAAATGTCACTCTGCACAACGATGTTGGGGCGGCGTTGCTCAACACTGGATTAAAGCCCGCTCAAGACCACAATGATGCGCTCTCCCAGCTTTGTGTTTGGTTATCCAAGCGCGAAAATGAGTTTGAACTCATAGGGGTCGGCCATCGCGTGGTACACGGTGGACGCGATTTTCTGGCACCTCAAATCATTAATGATGACCAGGTGGAAGCGCTAGAAGAGTTAGGCCCGCTAGCACCTCTTCACCAGCCTTATTGTTTGGCACCGATACGGCAGCTGCGCAAACAGCTTCCCGACGTGCCGCAGATCGCCTGCTTTGATACGGCGTTCCATGCCAGGCAGTCAGAAATGATTCGCCGCTATGCGCTTCCTCGTGCTCTTAGCGAACGGGGCTTACTCCGTTATGGCTTTCATGGGCTTTCTTATGAATACATTAAGTGCGTGCTGGCTGATTACTTGCCGCCCGAAATGCCTCATGGCCGAGTGATCGTTGCCCATTTAGGAAACGGTGCAAGCCTTTGCGGCCTTAAAGATGGTCAGAGTGTGGCATCCACCATGGGCTTTAGTGCCGTTGAGGGTTTGCCGATGGGAACCCGCTCCGGCAGCTTAGATCCGGGGCTTGTCTTGCACCTGCTAGAGCATGAGGGAATGAGCACCGCTGAGGTAAGTGACCTGCTTTATCGGCGTTCAGGGCTACTCGGGGTGTCGGGGATTAGTGGCGACATGCAAGTGTTGCTTGCGAGTAGCGCCAAAGAGGCCGATGAAGCGATTGAGCTATATTGCCATCGTATTGCCCATGAAATAGGCGGGCTTGCCGCTGATTTGGGTGGAGTGGATCAATTGATTTTTACCGCAGGGATTGGCGAGCATGCGGCAGAGGTACGTTCGCGGGTAGTCAGCCGATGCACATGGTTGGGGGCAGAGCTTGATAGCGATGCCAATGCACAGCATGGCCCTTGTATTTCTAAGCCGTCAAGCCGTTTAGGCGCCTGGGTAATCCCTACCGATGAAGCAAGGATGATTGCCTGGCACTCGCTACAGTTACTCGCTCTGCCATGATCTTAATCGTACTCAGCATAACCGACTGCCAAATAGCAGCAGCGAAGGGTCGAGGTTTTGCCAGCCCCACCAGGCGAAGGCTAAGCCGCCAAGCAGGGCGGCGGCGACTATCACCGCGCTAATCGTTTTAGTGGCGCTCATGGCATCACCTTGGTTAATGTGCTGCGCTCAAGGGGTTTTTCACTGATATACCAGTGTAGTGCAGCTGCCACGAGGGAGAGAACAATGGCAATTTTCCATACGGTGTTGTAGTTGCCGGTAAGATCATAAAAATAGCCGCCCAACCAAACGCCCATAAAGGAGCCTAGCTGATGAAACAGAAATACAATACCGCCCAGCATCGAGAGGTGGCGAACACCAAAAACTGACGCCACGATGCCGTTAGTTAGCGGCACGGTAGAGAGCCAGAGCAGACCCATGATGATCCCAAACAGGTAAGCGCTGATAGGGCTCAGTGGTAAAAAAACAAACGCGGTAATGACTACACCGCGTATCAAATAAATCCAGGTTAGCAACTTGGGCTTGGACCAGATGCCGCCCATCCAGCCCGCCGTGTAGGTACCCACAATATTAAATAGGCCGACTAAGGCCAGCACCGTAGTGCCCACCTGCACAGCAAGCCCCTTATCAAATAAGTAGCCGGGTAGGTGTACGGCAATAAACACCACCTGAAAGCCGCAAACAAAAAAACCTAAACAGAGCAGCCAGAAGCCTTTTTGCCCTGCTGCTTCGTTAAGCGCATCTTTAAGGCTTAAGTCGGAGGATGTTTTGGCCGAGGGTTTATCACGCAGCATGGCCCCCAACGGAATGATAATAGTGGCAATCGCTGCCATCGCCATAAACGCAGCCGCCCAGCCCAGCCACTCAATCAAGCCCAGAGTACCGGGCAGCATGGCAAATTGTCCAAATGAGCCGGCGGCACTGACGATCCCCATGGCCATGCTGCGTTTTTCAGGCACCACTGCACGGCCAACGGCGCCAAGGATCACCGAGAACGTGGTACCCGAAAGGCCAAGGCCAATCAGCAGCCCGGCACTCACCGTCATCCCGAGGGCCGAGGTGGAAAGGCTCATAAACATCAGGCCTAGCGCATAGAGCAAACCACCCACAACGATAATTTTAGCCGCGCCAAAGCGGTCTGCTAGCGCACCGGTAAAAGGTTGCGATAAGCCCCACACTAAGTTTTGCAGGGCGATAGCAAAGGCAAATACGCCGCGCCCCCAGCCCAGGTCGCTGCTGAGAGGCTCCATAAAAAGACCAAAGCCATGGCGTAAACCCATGGCTGTGGAGATCACTAAACTTCCTAATACAATTAATAGCAGGGCATGGTTGCGAACGAGCGCCATGGTGTTCTCTTTATTTGCAGGCTTATCGTTAGCTCACTATCGCATGCACTATGCGCTTTTAGAAGCTACCAAATAGTGTACCCAGCGTAATGACGCTAATCAGCGCAAAGACTGGCAGAGCAATGGTCACCATGGCGACGTTGCCATAGGATTGGCGATGGGTCAGACCACAAATCGCCAACAACGTGATGACGGCGCCTGAGTGGGGAAGGGTGTCCATGCCGCCTGCTGCCAGTGTCGCCACGCGGTGCATTAACTCGGGGTTAATTCCTGCCTCTTGAGCCATGGCCAGGTATTCGCTGCCAAGAGTTTCTAGCGCGATTGAAAGCCCGCCTGACGAGGATCCAGTGATACCCGCCAGCACACTCATCGCCATGGCTTCTGAAATCAGCGGATTGTTTGGATAAGCCGTCAGTACCGTATCGCGGATGATCGCAAAGCCCGCCATGCTGGCAATCACGGCGCCGTAGCCTACTTCTGACGCGGTATTGAAAATAGGCAAGAGTGAGCCAAAGCAGCCTTTGTTGACAGTGGCCTTAAGATCCTGCCAGTGGTTCCAGCGGGTAATCATTAGCCACGCAGATGCACTTAGCAGCGCGATCAAAATAGCCCACAGTCCGCTTTGGCCTGACGGAGAAACGTTTTCAAACTCTTCGCTAATGAAGCTTAAATCGATGGCCGGAAATATCCCGTAAGTAAACAGCGCATTCAAACCAATTACCATGATGATCGGTATAAGGGCCAGCCATAGCGGCATGCTGGTGGTAGGTACTTCTTCCTCATTAGCATCCGCTTCACGCTCGGTGTGCTGGCCATAGCCTTCGCCGTTTTGAGCCGCTTTTTTGACCCGTGATTGTAGGTAAAAAGTACCCAAACCCAGCATGATCAGCCCGGCGATAATGCCGAGGCCAGGGGCAGCAAAGCTGTTGGTTTCGAAATAGGGGATGGGAATCGCATTCTGTATTGCCGGTGTGCCGGGCAGCGCGGTCATGGTGAAGGTGAAGGCGCCCAGCGCAATCGAGGCTGGGATCAAGCGCTTTGGCACATTGGCGCTGCGAAACAGCTCACGACTAATGGGGTAAATGGCGAACGCAACCACGAATAGCGATACGCCCCCATAGGTCAAGATTGCGCAGGCCATGACCACGGTTAGCACAACATGATGAGTGCCAAGTTTTTTGACGATGCCGTTGGCAATCGATTGGGCAGCGCCGGAGTCGGCCATTAGTTGCCCAAACAGAGCGCCTAACAAAAACAGCGGGAAGAATTGGATAACGTAGTTACCCAGGGCGCTCATAAAGGTATCGGTGTAGATCGGCAGTAAAAACGCGGCGTCCCCTGAAAGCAGCACCGCTAAACTCGCCATCAGTGGTGCCAGCAGCAGTACCGAAATTCCTCGATAAGCAAGGAACATCAATAGCAGCAGGGATATAACAATGGCAAGTATGCTCATGCGAGCTCCTAAGCGAAGAGTAAAGTAGTGAATGCCGGATATATGCAAAAGAGGAGATGGTAGGCAGCATGATGCGCCGCAGCAAGAGCGCCACGACTAAAGTAGCAATGCGTTAAGGGTAAACCTTAGTCTTAGGTTTGCCGTTTTAATCTGCTAACATCCGCTCCCTTCGCCGTTAATGACCTCTTAATAGCTCTAGGGATTTCCATGAATGCAGTAATTCTTGCGGTGCTGGTGATGGTGGCGCTGTCGCTGGCGCGTGTCTCAGTGGTGTTCGCGCTGGTGGTGGGCGCCTTGGTAGGTGGGTTAGTGGGTGGTTTATCGCTTGAGCAAACGTTGGATGCTTTTAATGAAGGCGTTGGCGGTGGCGCCCAGGTGGCGCTGGCTTACGCTACGTTAGGCGCTTTTGCGGTGGCTATTTCCCGCTCTGGCTTGCCGGATATGCTGGCTAACCGCTTGATAACGCTGCTAGGCAAGGAAACGACCGCGGCACATCAAGCGCGGGTCAAAATGCTGCTGCTAACGGCCGTTCTGCTGGTGGCCATCTCTTCGCAAAACGCTATCCCGGTACATATCGCTTTTATACCGGTGTTGATCCCTCCGCTGTTAACCGTGATGAATCGTTTGAGGCTGGATCGACGTGCAGTGGCGTGCGCGCTAACGTTTGGTTTAACGGCGCCATACATGCTATTGCCAGTGGGCTTTGGGGCAATTTTTCTAAACGATATTCTATTGGCTAACTTAAATAGTGCCGGTGAGCCGTTGGGGTTGGAAATCACCCGTGGGATGGTGCCCATGGCCATGGCTATACCGGTCGGCGGTATGGCGATTGGCCTTATGGTTGCGCTGCTATGGAGCTATCGACGCCCCCGTGACTATCAGGTCCAGGATATTGCTGCGAATGTTTCTGAGGGCCATACGCCTGCCAAACCGCACATGCTGGGGCTTGTGATGTCAGGGGTGGCGATTGTTGCTGCCCTAGGCCTGCAGCTGTATAGCGGCTCAATGATCCTAGGCGGCTTGGTGGGCATTGGATTGCTGTCGCTGGGTGGTATTTTCAAGTGGCGCGAAGCGGACGATCTGTTTACCAGCGGTATGCGCATGATGGCGCTGATCGGATTTATTATGATTTCAGCGGCGGGTTTTGCCGAAGTCATGAAAACCACCGGCGAAATTGATGCCCTGGTCTCAGGGGCGTTTGCAATCTTTGGTGATAACCGTGGCTTAGCGGCGTTGGTGATGCTGCTGGTGGGTCTATTTATTACCTTGGGGATTGGTTCGTCGTTCTCGACTATTCCGATTATTGCTGCGATTTTTGTGCCGCTGGCAGTGCAGTTTGGCTTTTCACCGATGGCTACGGTGGTGCTGGTGGGTACCGCTGCGGCGTTGGGTGATGCGGGCTCACCAGCGTCTGATTCAACCTTGGGGCCAACCTCTGGGCTTAACGTTGATCGTCAGCACGATCATATGTGGGACAGCGTGGTGCCAACTTTTCTGCACTACAACATCCCATTAGTCGGTTTTGGCTGGCTGGCTGCGATGATGCTCTAAAGCGTCAGTTTAAAAAACTGTTTTAAAAGACTGCTTGTGAATCACAAAAAGGGACAACCCCTCTCTGTCAAAATAGTTGTCCCTTTTTTGATCGCGGTGGATTAGATGGCTACTTCGGCAGGTGGCTTTCAAACGCACTTAATAGCCCACGCAGCAGCGAAAGCTCTTTGCGACTGGGCTGGGCGCGGGCGAAGAGGGCTTGAAGCTGCTCTTCGGTGCGCGCATGGGGCTGGGTTAAAAAGCCGCTCTCCTGCATTAAACGCCCCAGATGCGCCTGAAAGTGTAAGAACTGTTCCCGGCTGGGCGGCGTTGCCTCCAGCGGGCGCTGATAAGCAAAGCCGCTATCTTCACCTTTTCGCCAAGCACGGTGAACCTCATAAGCTAGAATCTGCACTGCTTGGGATAAATTCAGAATGCCGTAGTCAGGGTTGGCGGGAATACTCACCTGATGGGTGCAGCATCGAATCTCGTCATTGGTCAGGCCCGAACGCTCACGACCAAACACCAATGCCACCGGTGCCGTCTGTGCATTCTGGATAACGTCTACCGCCATCTCATCAGGCTCGTCAAAATGTGGTAAGGGCAGGCTGCGTAGCCGCGCACTGGCACCAACGACTTGGATGCAGTCAACCACCGCCTCGTCCAACGAGCTAACCACGCGTGCGTTCTCAAGCACATCGGTAGCGCCCGCCGCTAATCGCGTTGCCTCTTCATCAGGAAACATACGTGGGTTAACCAGTACAAGCTCAGTTAAGCCCATGGTTTTCATTGCCCGAGCGGCAGCCCCAATATTACCTGGATGGAAGGTCTGGACGAGTACGATACGGATATGCTGCAACATGCGCTAATAAACCCGGTAGCTTAAAAAAATCGCGCCGATGATACCATGCTAGCCCAGCGCATTGGGGTATCAGGCTGCGTAAAACAGCAGACCTTAAACGCAACAACCCCGCACAAGGCGGGGTTGTTGGTGACTACTTTTAGCTAGCAGTCTTGAGCAGAGGGCTCAGAGGTGCATTACATCATGCCGCCCATGCCACCCATTCCGCCCATGCCACCCATGTCTGGGCGAGCTTCTTTCTCTTCCGGATCTTCAGCGATCATGCACTCGGTGGTGATCATTAGACCGGCAACAGAACCAGCGGACTGCAGTGCAGTACGGGTTACTTTAGCCGGGTCAAGAACACCCATTTCGAACAGATCGCCAAACTCGCCGGTCTGTGCGTTGTAACCGAAGTTGCCGGTTTCATCTTTCACACGGTTGATAACAACGGCGGGCTCTTCACCAGCGTTGGCAACGATCTGACGCAGCGGTGCCTGCATAGCGCGTAGCGCCATGTTGATACCGTGGTTCTGGTCTTCGTTTTCACCAGTCAGGCCTTGTACTTTGGCCATAACGCGAACCAGTGCAGTACCGCCACCAGGTACCACGCCTTCTTCAACGGCAGCACGAGTAGAGTGCAGCGCGTCTTCAACGCGGGCTTTCTTCTCTTTCATTTCCACTTCGGTAGCAGCACCGACGCGGATAACGGCAACACCGCCTGCCAGTTTGGCAACGCGCTCTTGCAGCTTCTCTTTGTCATAGTCAGAAGAGGTGTCTTCGATTTGCGCGCGGATCTGGTTAACGCGTGCTTCGATATCGCCTTCTGCACCAGCGCCATCAATGATGGTGGTGTTTTCTTTAGACATGGTCATACGCTTAGCAGTACCCAGGTGATCCAGGTTCGCTTGCTCAAGCGTTAGGCCAACTTCTTCAGAAATGACCGTGCCGTTAGTCAGGATAGCGATATCCTGCAGCATGGATTTACGACGGTCGCCGAAGCCTGGTGCTTTGGCAGCAGCTACTTTAACGATACCGCGCATGTTGTTAACAACCAGCGTTGCCAGCGCTTCGCCTTCGATATCTTCAGCGATAATAGCCAGCGGCTTGCCTTGCTTAGCAACGGCTTCCAGTACCGGCAGCAGCTCACGGATGTTGGAGATCTTTTTATCCACTAGCAGGATGTAAGGATCTTCCAATTCAACCGTCATGGTGTCCTGGTTGGTGACGAAGTAAGGAGATAAGTAGCCGCGATCAAACTGCATACCCTCAACCACTTCCAGCTCGTCTTCAAAGCCACGGCCTTCATCAACAGTGATGACGCCTTCTTTGCCGACTTTTTCCATCGCTTCGGCAATGATTTCGCCGATGCGCTTGTCACCGTTAGCAGAGATAGTACCTACCTGAGCAATCGACTTGGTGTCGGTGCAAGGTACAGACATTGCTTTGATTTCTTTAACGGCAGCAGCAACAGCTTGATCGATACCGCGCTTAAGATCCATCGGGTTCATACCGGCCGTTACGCCTTTCAAGCCTTCAGCGATAATGGCCTGAGCGAGAACGGTAGCGGTGGTAGTGCCGTCACCGGCGGCGTCAGAAGTCTGTGAAGCAACTTCTTTAACCATCTGTGCGCCCATGTTTTCGAACTTATCTTTCAGTTCGATCTCTTTGGCTACAGAAACGCCGTCTTTAGTGACAGTTGGGGAGCCGAAAGATTTTTCCAGTACCACGTTACGGCCTTTAGGGCCGAGGGTTACTTTTACCGCGTTGGCCAGGACGTCAACACCGCGGGCCATACGTTTACGGGCATCATCTGAAAACTTAACTTGTTTAGCTGACATATCTGCTACTTCCTAAATTGAATGCAAAACGTGAAAGTAAATAATCGAGGTGCTCATCAGTCAAATGTGAGCAGCAACGACTGTTAGCCTTCAACAACCGCAAGAATATCGGCTTCGCTCATGATCAAGACTTCTTCGCCGTCGACTTTCTGTTTCTCGACACCGTAGCCATCTTTAAAGATCACGTTATCGCCAACTTTAACGTCGAGAGGACGGACATCGCCATTTTCGAGAATGCGGCCATTACCGACAGCAAGTACTTCTCCACGCGTCGGTTTCTCTTGTGCATTGCCCGGAAGCACGATGCCGCCAGCGGTTTTCTGCTCTTCTTCAACGCGACGGACGATGACACGATCGTGCAAAGGACGGATATTCATTCACGTTCTCCTGAGTATGGTTGAAGCCCTGGTAGGGCGGTTCGCTAAAAAGTTCTCGTGGGACTGCTGCGCCGCGAGAAGTGAAGACCTTACGGTCTTCCTTGTTAATGGCAACTGCTCTTCAAGAATGCGTCTGTAAGAGTCAGCCACCGAATTTATGTGCTGCCTGAAAAATGGGGGCTGCAGGTGGCCTTTCAAGGGGGGAGGCAATAAAAAATTGCTTTTTTTGTGTATTTATTTTCGAAACGGGGCTTAGCGGCGACGAGAAGGCTCATCACGACTAATAAAGTCTCCCTCAATAGGGCCTTCCTGGTAAGCCGATGAAGCGTCTTGTGAGTTGGCGTCTTTAAATGCCTCATCAACACGCTCCTCGGATGTATAGGAGTGGGTAGAGGAGGCATGTGGCCCTTGCTGTTTACCAACGACGGTTTTCAGCCCCAACCAGGTAAGGGCTTTAAACAGTAACTGGCGGGCGCTCGGTATTAGGCATGCAAGCCCTAGTGCATCGGATAAAAAGCCCGGAGCCATTAACAGCGCACCGCCAAAGATCAGTGCCGCGCCGGTGAATAGTTCGCTTGAGGGAAGCTCACCCACCTGCATACGTTGGCGCGCACGAGCCAGTGTAGAGACGCCTTCCTTACGAATCAGATGTAGTCCCGCGAAGCCGGTGCCCAGCACTAGAAGCAAGGTTGTTAACAAACCTATTTGACTTCCAATTGAAAAAAGAATAACAAAATCAAGCAGGGTAAATAGAGATATGGAAATAAGAATGGGCATGACTGACTCCAATAAACGCTAATAAAAGCGGCTCAACACCAGTTGTAATTGCATAATATTGTGCCAGAAATGCCAATAACAAGCAGCTAGAGTTGAGTGTTGCTGCTAGGGAATAGCTCGATTTTTATCGCTATTTGTTCTATGTTTGCTCTATGCTGCAATGCACAATAAAGCTGAATTATCTGCCGTAAGGAGTTAATAATGATACTTGCCGATAAAGTGATCGCCGTCACCGGTGGTGCGCGAGGCCTGGGTTATGCCATGGCGCTGCGATTAGGAAAACAGGGCGCGCGTATGGCGCTATTGGATATGAGCGCTGACTCACTTGATCAGGCCGTATCTCAACTTGCTGCGGAAGGTATTGATGCCCAGGCGTTTGTTGTGAATGTTGCAGAAGAAGCATCCGTGATCCAAGCGTTTAGCGATATTGCTGAGCGCATGGGGCCCGTCAGTGGCTGCATCAATAATGCCGGTATTACTCAGGATGCGCTGCTGGTTAAAGCTAAAGATGGCCATGTAGAAAAACGCATGTCATTGGCATCCTGGCAGAGCGTTATCGATGTTAATTTAACCGGTGTTTTCTTATGTGGCCGTGAGGCGGCGACTCAGATGATTGAAGCAGGGCACGAAGGGGTGATTGTCAATATCTCTAGTATCTCTCGTGCGGGCAATGCGGGGCAGAGTAATTATGCGGCTGCCAAGGCAGGCGTACATGCGCTTACGGTCACTTGGAGTAAAGAGCTGGCGCGTTATGGAATTCGTACCGGCACCGTGGCGCCTGGGTTTGTTGCAACCGAGATGACTGCTGCTATGCGGCCTGATATGTTGGAGCGCATCTCCTCTAACGTGCCGCTAAAACGCTTAGGTGAGCCTGATAATATTGCCCAGAGCGTCGCCTTTATCGTTGAGAATGACTATTTCACTGGTCGTATTATTGAGTGCGATGGCGGTTTACGGCTTTGATAAACTGCTAGCGCTAACCTAGCTATCTATTGGGGCTAGTTGTCTATTGCGAGTTGTGGGAGGTGGCGAGCCAAAGCTGCCTGCCTCCCGGCAATGCTATTAACGCCATTGTATTAAAAATGGAATTAAAAATAGTCGCGACTGATTTCGCGCTGGAAATACATTTCCAGACGTAGCGTCATCGCCCAGCGAGGGTCATAGCTGACGTCGCGCTGAAAGTGGAGCTCTGGAATCACATCGGCAAATAAAATCCCTTTGTGAACATCACGGCGATAGCGCGTTTGCAGGTAATAATTGGTCATGCGCGGGTTGGAAATGCTTTCGCCTATCGCAATGGCAGAGTAGCGAAGTGCGCTACGTCGATTGATGCGATGGTTAATTTCAGCAACTTCACTGTATTCAAGCGTGTCTTCTTCCTCACGTCATTGCACGTTTGAAATAAAGCGTAAATGACGGTTTTCACTTAAGGGACGGCCAACATCCCAGCGTGTCCGTGCTGAGTAGCCTTCATTGTTAAACCATGACACCCGGTTGTGAGACTCCAAATGCCAAGGCCCATCGCCAAGTTGCCATAGCCGCTCGCTGGTAAATCGTACGTACGGATCTATGGGAAATCTTAGCCGAACACCGGCACCGACTCGGTTGCTCCAGTTTTCACGTTTGTCGCGGCTCTCTAACCAGTCTAGGCCCAGTGTGGAGCTGCTACGGTCACGTTGATCATTCGCTAATCTTCCCGAGCCTTGCTCTTCGAGCGTGCCTTGAGACTCTTCTGGGTCACTCTCAATAACTAAGCGCAAACGATCTTCTGACGTGGGAAGGTCAATACGGTAACGAAGATTGATATCACCGCTGGTCCCCTCTCCCTCCATCCAGTCAATTTCTTGCCCCAGGCGTAGATAGGATTCGTTGGCAACCTGCATATGATCGTCAGTACCAAAAAAACCATCAATGCGACGTGAGGTATTATCGACCCAATTGCCTACGCTTTCACGAAATGGCTCTACGCGCTCTTCAGCCCACTCAGGTAAGTCGCTATCTTCCTCTTCAGCATAAGCATTGGTGGCGAGTGAAGTCATTAAGCCAAGCCAGCAGAACGTTATCATTTTATGCATCGAGAGTACTCAATAGTAGCGTGCTTTGCCGCCTGTTAATGAAGGAGTTTAACGTGCTTTATGGGTTTCAATTTCTTTTGCCCATTTCAGCACACGCTTGCGTTGACTACGAGTATTAAGCCGATGCGTATCCACGCTAGCGGGTATGAGTTGGTGATTGGGCGATGCATTTAAATCTAGGTTAAAATTGCGCGAAGCTCCCATTGGCATATCTTCAGAGCCGTAAATAGCGATCACGCGAATTTCGAGCTGAATGTTATGCCCATGGAGCAAGTCATCTTCGAGTTTCCAATGCTGTTTGACCTGGCTGACAATATTGCCAAACGATTGGATGTGCAGATAATCCCCTGAAGCAAGCGGGCCTTGATGGGTGCGGTAGCTATCTTCTTCCTGTTCGTCGCCTTGCTGTTGGTACTCAACAACATCAAGCGAGTAGCTGCCTTGTCGAGTATGCAGAATGGCCTCTAAATGTTGAATATAGATAGCCTCGCTACTCATATTACTAACTAAGCAGAGCGCTTCAGTGCCTATTCCTTTACCGCGATTAATAATGATCCGCGGGCGACGCTGGCGAACGTAGCCGTTATAAAGCAACTGGGCATAGAATATCCATACAAACAGCGTGCAAACACTTGCGACGGCGGAAATTGCCTGGGCGTTATCGTTAAGCCATTCCATTGAATGAGATCCTTCTCATAGCCATAAGTGGTCGTAAATCGTAAACATAGCTGAAAATAGCGCTAAAAAATGTGCACTCAGCTTAGCAAAACCCTAGTGGGGAGCGAAACAGCAGGCAGCATTCGGTCGTTGAGCCTGGTGATATGGATGGATCTGTATATTGCAAGCACAAAAAAAATGGCTGTTAGCCATTGATTGATTTAAACGAATAATTTGATATAGATAGATGCTAAATACTTGCCAAAAAGTAAACCATGCTGAGCTTAAAATATGGTAACTAATTGAAGAGGCAGGATGATGTTACATCTTAAAACTATCAATGTCTTGAGGTTATTAATAGCTCAATAACTATCAATATAAAACTAACAAGTAATTGGTGCGGATGGGGAGACTCGAACTCCCACACCTTACGGCACTAGAACCTAAATCTAGCGTGTCTACCAATTCCACCACATCCGCTAAGACGAGGCGTATATTATCATCATTCCATTTGAAGTCAATAAGTGATTTCAAAATATATCTTAAATATGTGTCAGCGTTAGGTTTTCAAACATCGCCATGGAGGCAGTATGTATTTAAGACGATGGCTGCAGCGGGGGAGTATATGGTTAAAACGAGAGCTACCTGGCTACTGTGCATTCTGCTTAGCGCCTGCAGAAGGGCACGGGTGGTGTTCTACCTGTGAGCAAGAGCTTCCCTGGAACTTACATGCTTGCCGTCAGTGCGGCGAACCAGTGGTGCCTGGGCAACCATTGTGCGGACACTGTCTGGTCGACCCACCCGCATTTTCGACCACTCACACTGGGTTGTTGTATCAAGGCGTGGTTAAAGAGTTGGTGCATGATTTCAAATTTCATGCCACACCCAGAGCAGGGATGTTGCTCTTTGACTTAATGTTAATGACGCCGCCAGCTGACAAAGGGGATGCTTTTTTATCGGTACCTATGACAAAGGCGAATGCAAGCGCGCGTGGGTTTAATCAATCCCACTGGTTGGCAGAGCAGTTGGCTAAGACCTGTGATGTACCACTAATCAGTGCCAAGCGGATTAAGGATAGCCCTTCACAGCGCACGCTGAACCGCCGCGAGCGAGTGGCTAATTTAGCCGGGGCCTTTTTAATTGACGTAAAGCTGCCTCGTCATATCGTAATAATCGACGATGTTGTCACGACCGGTTCTACCGGACATGCCCTGGCAACGGCGGCGCTCAAAGCAGGAGCGCAACGCGTCGATATTTGGGCGGTAGCGCGGACACCCCTAGGCAAGGATTGATAGAATAGTCCTTTAGTTAATTCATTAGTCTCTTTGCCAACCCAGGAGTGACCTATGTCACACCCGTTTAGCTCTCTTTCGCCCGACTTAGTGATGTCAGCTGCTGAGTCGCTCGGTATTTGGCCAGCAGGGGAGCCTTTCGCGCTTAACAGTTATGAAAACCGCGTGCTGATGTTTCGCGATGAAGATGGCAAAAATTGGATTATTAAGTTTTACCGCCCTAATCGATGGTTAGACGTGGCCATTCAGGAAGAGCATGATTTTTTGCAGGAGTTGGCTGACAGCAAGGTGCCGGTGGTGGCTCCTTGGCGCGATGCAGAGGGTGTGTCTTTACACCACTTTAAGACGTTTAGTTTTGCGCTCTTTCCGCATTGCCCAGGCCAAGCGCCAGAGCTGGATAACCCTGCCCACTTGTTTGCAATGGGGCAGGTATTAGGGCGGTTACATGAAGTGTCAGCCCAGAAGGCGTTTCAACACCGGCCATACTTAGAGATGGCGAGCGGTGTTCTTGATGCGCAGCAGCGCGTGCTGGCAAGTGAGCGGTTAACCCTTTATCAACAACGTGCCTATGAGCGCGTTATACAAAAGATGCATCAACACCTTTTAAAACATAACGTACCCGCGAGCAGCATGATTCGTTGCCATGGTGATTGCCATCTTGGCAATGTGCTAGGCCGCGAAGAGCAGTTTACGCTGGTCGATTTCGACGACTGCCTAATGGCGCCCGCTATTCAGGATATCTGGATGCTGCTGCCCACTGATGACCCTGAGGGCTGGCGGCCATACTTAAATGAAATTATCGAAGGTTATGAGGAAACGTGTTCCTTCCCTTCAGAACAAATGTCGCTTATCGAGCCGCTAAGAAGCTATCGGCTGATACGACACACTGCTTGGTTGATATCCCGCTGGGATGACCCCGCCTTTCCACGTGCGTTTCCATGGGTAGCCGACAACGGTTACTGGGATCAGCATATCCGCCAATTAGAACAGCAGTGCTTACAATTAGATAACCCACGTTGGTTGGCATAAACCAACCAGCGTGGGTCCGGGTATTTGCTATTCAGCGTCTGGGTTGGGCTGCTCTCGGGGGATTGGGTTGACAACGCCTTCACCGTTCGCCTGCTGGCGACGCTGGTTTAGCTCTGCAGAGGGGTTCTCAAGCTCTTCAATTTCTACCGCTTCATCCAGAGTCAGTAGAAAGGGTTGCCCAGGTGAAAGCGTGCAGGGTGATCCCTCGCAGGCGATAGCGTACTGGCCATCTTCCGCATAGGCGCTGGCCATAAAATCGCCTGAGAAAATATTGCTATTCGCATCGTTGGTTTCAATGCACGTGGCATTTTGAGTAGTGATTCGAATGCGATCATTGTTGAGCTGCGCAGTACCAATAATGACGCAATATTCTGGCAACGCATGTGACGCGCCCGCTGCCTGGATGGGGTGTAATAAAATGTCGTCTAGCCGGTCTTGGTTTGCTGTAAAGGTCAGCTCTTCTACCACTTCTACGCCCACTGTTGACTCATTTGGCAGTGTCAAAGTGGACTCGTCAGCAAGCAGTGGCATAGCGAATAAAGGGGCCACGATGGCGGTTAACCAAACGGGTGTGGGTTTAAATGACATGGTCGGCTCTCAACGTTGTCGCCTGCAATAAAAGCAGGAAATAGAAACAACTCATCATATCACAGGCCCTTTGGTTGCAAAGTGGGGGCCGTGTCACTCTGCCACAGGCGAGGCAGGTGCGGTAAAATGCTCTTTTTGATTAATACTCGTTGTGCGGGTTTTTTTAAAAGTATACCTTTTGTATAAGTTGTGCGGAGGAAGGCGTTGGGAGCGTCACGCCAAACAAGGTTTTATTTTCATAAGCGCAAGAAGCAGTTGACCCAGGTGGCCGCTTAACGCTGTTGCGCATCGTTTTTTGAAGAGGCTTAACATGTCCGATGAGATCGCCGAGCACTATCGCCAGATAATTGCCGCATTGGGAGAAAATCCTGATCGCGAGGGGCTGAGAGATACGCCAAAGCGGGCGGCTAAGGCTATGCAGTTCTTAAATGCTGGCTATACTCAATCGCTGGAAGAAATTATTAACGGTGCGGTATTTGAATCGCAAACGGATGAAATGGTGTTAGTGAAAGACATTGAGTTGTATTCAATGTGTGAGCATCACTTATTACCGTTTATTGGCAAATGCCATATTGCTTATTTGCCTAATGGAAAAGTGTTAGGTCTTTCTAAATTTGCTCGCATTGTCGATATGTTTGCACGCCGAATGCAGATTCAGGAAAACCTCACGCGACAAATTGCGGATGCGGTTCAGGAAGTGACCCAGGCTAAAGGGGTGGCTGTCGTTATCGAGGCGCGTCATCTCTGCATGATGATGCGTGGTGTTGAGAAGCAGAACTCCAGCATGACGTCATCAGTGATGTTAGGTGGATTTCGTAAAAATCAGTCCACGCGGCATGAGTTTTTAATGCTCATTAGTTGAATCAGTCACCGCTAATGCGCGAGTCTCTCACGCTACAAATTTGGTTTGAATGGCCGTTTCGACTTAGCATGAAGTGGTCAATGAGCCTACAAGGCCATCATTTGGTCAGGAGTCTTTCATGGAAGCGCTTAAAGAAACGCAGCTATATTGCCCGTTTGCCTATATAGATGGTAGCTGGGTTGCAGCAGACAGCGGCGAGCAGATTACCGTATTGAACCCGGCGACCGGCGAAGCAATTGGTGATATTCCTCGCCTGGGTAGAGCGGAAACCGAGCGGGCGATTGACGCAGCTGATGCTGCGCTACCCGCATGGCGGGCACTCACTGCTCAAGAGCGCGCCGACATGCTGATGAAATGGCATGACCTGATGATGGAGCATCAGCAGGATCTTGCCATGCTGATGACCTACGAGCAGGGTAAGCCCCTTAAAGAAGCCGCAGGTGAAATTGCTTATGCAGCCAGCTTTTTACGCTGGTTTGCCGAAGAAGCGCGACGCGTATACGGTGAAACAATTCCCGCCGCTAAAGCCAATCAGCGCATTGTGATTACCAAACAACCGGTAGGCGTGGTGGGGGCGATTACGCCGTGGAATTTCCCTGCCGCGATGATTACTCGCAAAGCAGGTGCCGCGTTAGCGGCGGGTTGTACTATTGTGGTTAAGCCTGCCAGCCAAACGCCATTTTCAGCCACGGCGCTGGCGCTTTTAGCCGAACGCGCTGGCATTCCCCGCGGTGTGTTCAATGTTGTGCCGGGCAGCGCCAGTGATATTGCCAAGGCGATGACCCAGTCACCCAAAGTGCGCAAGATCACCTTTACAGGCTCCACCGAGGTTGGCCGCAAGCTAATGGCACAAGCCGCTGAGCACGTACAGAAAATCTCGCTAGAGTTGGGCGGCAACGCGCCCTTTATTGTATTTGAAGATGCGGACTTGGATGCGGCTGTTGAAGGCGCCATGGCGGCGAAATTCCGCAATGCTGGTCAAACCTGTGTCTGCACCAACCGCTTTTTAGTGCAGTCCAGTGTCATCAACGCCTTCTGTGAAAAATTGGCGGTGGCGATGAACAGCGAGCTGCATGTAGGCGATGGCACCAAGCCAAATATCAATATTGGCCCACTCATCGATGAAAATGCGGTTAAAAAGGTCAGTGAGCATGTTCAGGACGCCATCGATAAAGGCGCTGAATTGCTGTTAGGAGGTCATCCGCACCCCTTGGGCGGCAATTTCTTCACGCCGACGCTAATCAGCTTTGCCACCGATAAAATGAAAGTGGCCCATGAGGAGACGTTTGGTCCTCTAGCGGCGGTTTTCCCCTTTGACGATGAGCAGACCGCCATTGAGATGGCCAATGATACCGAGTATGGCCTGGCCTCTTACTTCTACTCCCGGGATCTTGCCCGCGTATGGCGAGTCGCAGAAGCGCTTGATTATGGCATGGTAGGTATTAATACCGGTGCCATCTCCAATGCCGCTGCGCCCTTCGGTGGTGTAAAAGCATCGGGTCTAGGCCGCGAAGGTGGTCACCAGGGCTTGGAAGAGTACCTTGAAACCAAATACTTATGTATCGACCTTGGCTAAGCCCGATATTTTTGTTTTAAAGGCTTAAAGAAGCCCCACCTGCAATGTGCAGGTGGGGCTTCTTCATTTTGGGGTGTTACTAACTGGTTTAATGACGGAAGTGACGCATGCCGGTAAATACCATGGCAATACCTGCTTCATTGGCGGCATCAATTACTTCCTGGTCACGCATAGAACCACCCGGTTGAATCACCGCGGTAATGCCAGCGGCGGCGGCTGCGTCAATGCCGTCACGGAAAGGGAAAAACGCATCAGATGCCATCACAGAGCCTGGCACTGAAAGGCCTTCATCAGCGGCTTTAATACCGGCAATCTTCGCTGAGTAGACGCGGCTCATTTGCCCAGCGCCAACGCCGACGGTCTGTCCATCTTTGGCGTAGACAATGGCGTTTGATTTTACGAATTTGGCTACCCGCCAGGCGAAAGCAAGGTCACGCAGTTCTTGTTCGCTGGGTGTTCGCTCGCTTACCACGGTTAAATCTTCCCGTGCCACCATGCCTTCGTCGCGATCCTGCACCAATAAACCGCCGTTCACACGTTTGAGATCAAACGTTGATTGATGTTGGCCGGGCCAGTTGTCGCTGACGTCTAATAAACGTACGTTCTGCTTATTGGCCACGATGGCAGCAGCTTCATCGCTGACCCCAGGGGCAATGATAACTTCAACAAACTGGCGATCAATAATTGCCTGAGCAGTCTCTGCGTCCAGCGGCGTATTGAAGGCGATAATGCCGCCGAAGGCGCTGGTCGGGTCGGTGGTGAAGGCCTTATCGTAAGCTGCCAGGGCGGTTGCGCCAATGGCGACACCGCAAGGGTTGGCGTGCTTTACGATCACACAAGCAGTCTCGTTAAACGCTTTTACGCACTCAAAGGCAGCGTCGGTATCGGCAACATTGTTATACGACAGCGGCTTGCCCTGAAGCATCTTGGCAGTGGCTACGCTCGGTTCGCTGGCGTCAGGGTCAACGTAAAAAGCGGCCTGTTGATGAGGGTTTTCACCGTATCGCATGTCCTGCTTTTTGTGGAGCTGCAGGTTAAAAGTGCGCGGGAAGGCTTCATCGGCAGGATTGACCATGCGGCCGAGATAATCGGCAATCGCGCCATCATAGCCAGCGGTATGCTCAAAGGCTTTGACCGCCAAATCAAAACGTGTGGCGTTACTGACCAGGCCATCTTGCGCTGCCAGCTCACCCAGTACGCGAGCGTAATCACTGCTGTTGACCACAATGGTGGTGTAGGCGTGATTTTTAGCGCAGGCGCGAACCATGGTGGGGCCACCAATATCGATATTCTCGATGGCATCTTCTAGCGTGCAATCGGGCTTGGCAACCGTGGCGGCAAAGGGGTACAGATTGACGACTACCATATCAATGGGGGTGATGTCGTTCTCGGCCATGACCGCATCATCCTGACCACGGCGCGCTAAAATGCCGCCGTGAATTTTCGGATGTAGGGTTTTGACGCGGCCATCCATGATTTCTGGAAAGCCGGTGTGCTCTGAAACTTCTTTGACTGGAATGGCATTTTCCTGCAATAGGCGGAAGGTGCCACCCGTTGAGAGGAGTTCCACACCCTGCTCGGTCAGGCCGCGGGCGAATTCCACAATGCCAGTTTTATCAGAAACGCTCAAAAGGGCGCGGCGGACGGGGGTAGCGCTACTGTCAGTCAAGGAAGGATTATCAGCCATTAGAGTGCTCATGTTGTGCAGAGTCGAGAATTAAAAACAACAACGCCCCATCGTTATGGGGCGTCACCTTCGATAAGTCCGTAAAGCTTTAGTTTTTTGCGCAGAGTGCCACGGTTGAGCCCTAGTACATCTGCGGCTCGGGTTTGGTTGCCGTCGGTATGTTCCAATACGCAGGCGAGCAAGGGTGCTTCAACTTCAGCCATCACCATGGCATATAGGTCAGTTGCTTGGCTGCCATCGAGATGCTCGAAGTAGCGGCGCATGGCGGTTTCCACAGCTTCCCGAAGCGGCTGTGGGGGAGTGTTGGCGGCAGGGTCGGCCAGCGTGCCCACCAGGTGGGAGACCATGTGGGATTCAGTCGTGCTAGAGAGAAGATCGCGTTCGGTCATGCAGCATGGCTTCCTTTGGCTAGCAGACGCGTGGCGGCATCGGGTGCCATCGCGTCGTTGATCCAATCAAATTGCATTTCGGGTAATGCTAATGCATTAAACTGCTGCTTAAGCGCGCGCTGTTGGAGCTGCGTAAAGCGTGGGTCATCGTTGAGGTACCATCCAACGTGCTTGCGTGCAATTCGCACGCCCATGGTGTTCCCATAAAACTCATGTAACGCCTCAACATGCCCCTGAAGCACGTGGTGGCGCTCTATGAGAGTAGGCAGCGCCATCCGCTCTCCATGCTGAAGATAATGGCTAATCTGCTGGAATATCCACGGGTTACCTTGGGCGCCACGACCCACCATGACTGCATCAGCGCCGGTATAAGCGAGTACTTCGGCGGCTTTTTCAGGGCTTGTTATGTCGCCGTTTGCGATCACTGGTATCGAGAGGCGTGACTTGATCTCAGCAATCGTGTCGTACTCTGCCTGTCCAGTATAGCGCTGCTCGCGATGTCGGCCATGTATGGCTAACGATTGAATACCGGCTGACTCGGCGAGTTGCGCAATGCGCAGACCATTATTCGTTTCAGCACACCAGCCTGTGCGGATTTTAAGCGTCACCGGAATATCAACCGCCGCGACTACCGCCTCAAGTATCTCCGCCACCAGCGCTTCATCACGCAGTAGGGCTGAGCCCGCTGCTTTATTGCACACCTTCTTCGCGGGACAACCCATGTTGATATCAATAATCTGCGCTCCCAGCTCGGCATTTAAGCGCGCTGCCTGGGCCAGCATTTCTGCATCGCCACCTGCGATTTGTACAACGCGTGGGTCGGGCTCGCCGCGATGGTCCATACGTAGCTGCGATTTTCGCGTATGCCATAGGCTGGGATCTGCCGTCACCATTTCACCCACCACCCAGCCAGCCCCTAGTTGTCGGCAGAGCTGACGAAAAGGGCGGTCTGTGACGCCTGCCATCGGCGCAAGTATTACCCGGTTGGGTAATCGATACGGGCCGATGGTGGGTAAGCCTGGAGTGGCGGGTTCACTTATTAAGGTCATGGCATTGGGTTGTCTAAATACTGAGCTAGCGGTGAGTAGGCGCCTTTCAAGGGGGCGTATGATACGCCTACTCAGCGGCAGGGTGAAGGCCGTTCACTGTTTTAACGCAGACGCTGACCAGAAAGCCGCACCCAGCCTTCGCGAATCACTGGCTCTTGCATGGTAATCCCTTGGGCTGCATAAGCTTGGTAAACGTCATCGGCCTGGTTGGCCAGGATGCCGGATAGTGCAATACGACCCCCGGGGGCCACATGCCCGGCAATCATGGCTGCCAGTTCGACAAGCGGGCCCGCCAGAATATTGGCTGTCACGATGGGATAGCTTTCACCATCGCTTAACTGTTCGGGGTAGTAGAGGTTTAACGCATCTTCGGCGATGCCATTGCGCTCGGCGTTATCTCGGCTGGCTTGCAATGCCTGGGGGTCAATGTCCGTGGCATCAGCGTGACTGGCACCCAGCTTGAGCGCGGCAATGGCGAGAATGCCCGAGCCGCAGCCCACATCAAGTACCGGCTGCTGCGCTAGGTGTCCGGCAACCGCTAACTCATCCAGCCACTCAAGGCAGAGAGCCGTCGTGGGGTGGGTGCCGGTGCCAAAGGCAAGGCCAGGATCAAGGATCAAGTTAACCGCGTCGGCTTCCGGCGGTTCGTGCCAGCTAGGTACAATCCAAAGCCGTTGGCCCATACGCAGCGGGGTAAAGTCATCCATCCACTCACGCTCCCAGTCGCGGTCTGCCAGGAGTTCATACTCGATGGTTGGGCAGGCTTCGCCAGGCTGTTGCTCTGACCACGCAGCTTCAATGCGTTCCAGCATGCTCTCGACGCCCTCAAGGTCGTCGTAGAGGCCCGTTAGAATGGTATCTTGCCAAAGCGGTGTGGTGCCGCGCTCGGGTTCAAATACCGGGTCATCGTGGGCGTCCTGAAGGCCAATGGCTGTTGCCCCCTCATTGATCAAGAGCTCTTCGAGGAACTCTGCTTGCTCAGGGGCGACATGGGCTTTGAGTTGAAGCCAGGGCATGGAGATTCTCCGCAACGCGAATAAAAAACGAGTACGGGGTGGACTTAGCCACCCCGCTGGGCATCAATCGTGACGCTGGAAATGCAGGTTTAGCTGCTGAGTTTCTTTTCCAGGTAGTGAATATTGACGCCGCCTTGACGGAAGTAACTGTCGCGAACCAGGTCTTTTTGCAGGTCAATATTGGTTTTGATGCCTTCTACCAATAGCTCATCAAGAGCATTGCGCATCCGCGTCAAGGCTATTTCTCGGTCTGCTCCCCAAGTGATCAGCTTGCCGATCAGCGAGTCGTAATGAGGAGGTACGGTGTAGCCTGTGTAGAGGTGCGAGTCCATGCGCACACCCAAACCGCCCGGTGCGTGAAACAGCGTGACCTTGCCGGGAGAGGGCATAAAGGTACGTGAGTCTTCGGCATTAATCCGGCACTCAAAGGCGTGGCCTGAGAGTTTGACATCTTCTTGGCGAATCGACAGCGGCAGGCCAGAGGCAATGCGTAGCTGTTCTTTGACGATATCCACGCCGGTGACCATTTCGGTGACCGGGTGCTCAACCTGAACACGGGTATTCATCTCGATGAAGAAGTATTCACCGTCTTCGTACAAGAACTCAAAGGTGCCAGCGCCGCGGTAGTTAATTTTAATGCACGCTTGACGACACGCTTCAAGCACTTGGGCGCGGGCTTCCGGGTCAAGACCTGGTGCCGGTGCCTCTTCAAGCACTTTTTGATGGCGACGCTGCAGTGAGCAGTCACGGTCATAAAGATGTATCGCGTTGCCTTGACCGTCGGCAAGCACCTGCACTTCTACATGGCGCGGCTTCTCAAGAAACTTCTCCATGTATACCGTGCCGTCACCAAACGCTGCGTGCGCTTCGGTACGGGTAACGGTAATAGCAGATAGCAGATGTCCTTCAGTATGCACTACGCGCATACCACGGCCGCCGCCGCCAGAGGCCGCTTTGATGATGACCGGATAGCCGATGCGCTGCGCGGTGGCTAAGTTAGTAGCATCATCATCACCCAAGGGGCCATCCGAGCCAGGAACGGTAGGAACACCGGCTTCCTTCATCGACTGGATAGCGCTGACCTTGTCGCCCATCAGGCGAATTGTCTCAGCGCGGGGCCCGATAAAGGTAAAGCCTGAACGCTCTACCTGCTCGGCAAAGTTGGCGTTTTCCGATAAAAAGCCGTAACCAGGATGAATAGCGCTTGAGTCAGTCACTTCAGCAGCGCTGATTAACGCAGGAATGTTTAAGTAAGATTGCGCTGACGATGCCGGCCCGATACACACGGCTTCATCTGCTAGGCGAACGTGCATTAGCTCACGATCAGCTTTGGAGTGTACCGCTACGGTTTTAATGCCCAGTTCTTTACAGGCCCGTAGGATACGGAGGGCAATCTCGCCGCGGTTCGCGATAAGTACCTTGTCCAGCATGGGAGAATCCACCCGTGTTGAAAATGAAAGATTAAGCGATAACGATCATAGGTTGATCGAATTCCACTGGCTCGCCATCTTCCACTAAAATGGCTTCCACCACGCCGTCGCGGTCAGCTTCAATCTGGTTCATCATTTTCATGGCTTCGATGATGCACACGGTATCGCCTTGCTTAACGCTATCGCCTACTTCTACAAACGATTTTGCACCCGGTGCAGGGCTGCGATAGAAAGTCCCCACCATGGGGGAATTAACCGCTTCACCACGATAGCTAACACCTGCTGACTCAGTTTCCGATGCTGCTGTTGGAGCGCTGGGAGCAGGCGCGTAATTAGGTTGCGCATATTGAGGCATTGGCTGTTGCTGCCAAGAGGCGCCATTTGGGTGGCGGCTGATGCGTACTGACTCTTCACCTTCTTGAATTTCAATCTCGCTAATATTGGACTCTTCGAGCAATTCAATTAGTTTCTTAACTTTGCGGATATCCATGGCATAGCCCCATCAATGTCATATAAAGGTAGTCACAAAAAGCTTAAGCGTTAAGCGAGAAGCGCTTTGTGGCGCTCGTTAAGCGCAGTAAACCAGATTTAAAAATGAAGAGAACGCTGCATGTTAGCGAACGTTACCTCGTTCTCACCCCTAAAAAAGGAAGTTTTAGCTAATATGGGAGCGGAGTTTGCCGAAAAAGTGTGAGGATGTCCAGCGGCAGCCAGAAGCTGCCGATTAGCATAAATTTAAACGACCGTTTGAGGATGTTAGCGACAGAAGCCTGCTTAAAGGCTTTGACGCGGGGCTTGAGAGGGTGGCGGCGTTAGCTATTGACCAACCATTGGCTGACAGATTCAATGTGTTCATGTAACTGATCAGCGGTCACTTCACCTTGAATTCTTGCATCACGAATTTCTTCTCCTTGATTAAAAAATAGCAGGCTGGGTGGGCCAAATAGATTGAAACGCTCAAGCAGCTCGCGACTTTGGCTATCGGTATGGGTGACATCCGCAGCAATTAACGTATAGCCGCCTAAAGCTGAGGAGACGCGAGGGTCAGGATAAACATCGCGCTCCATTAGCTTGCAGGAAATACACCAATCGGCGGTGAAGTGCACAAATACTGGCTGGCCAGCATTGTTAGCTTGAGCGATTGCTTCATCCAGCGCGGTGACATTATCTATTTCAACAAAATTGAGTGATTCCGCCTGTTGTGAACTGGGCGCATTGGTAATGGATGCTAGCGGCCGGAGGGGGTTATTGCCACCTTGAGCGGCGCCAATCACCAGTAATACCCCCCACGCCAGCAACATAAGTCCCAGGGTTTGCCGCGCCCGCGGCCAGCCCTGTGGCTGATTGAAACTGAGAGCGCCTAAAGCCAGCGCACTACCGATCGCTAGGCCAGCCCATAGCAACAGCGCAATGGGCGCTGCTACCAGGCGCTCGACCATCCAAATTGCAACGCCAAGAAGAAGTAAGCCAAAGGCGATTTTTACGCCATTCATCCAAGCGCCAGTGCGCGGCAGAAGTGTGGTGCCAAAGGTACCGACAAGCAGTAAGGGGACGCCCATTCCTAAGCCCAATGCAAATAGCACGGCGCCACCCATCACCGCATCCCCCGTTGTAGAGATAAACACCAGGGCCCCGGCCAAGGGTGCCGTGACACAGGGCGATACCACTAGCACCGACAGCGCACCCGCTAAGGCTAAGCCCGCCGGGCCACTGCGCTGAGCGCGCGCCTGCCAAGCATCAATACGGTTGGTCAAACGGGGTGAAAGATTGAGGTTAAACGCACCAAACATGGCCAGTGCAAAGAGCGTAAAGAGCGCTGCGAAGGTAATGAGTACCGGGGCGGACTGTAAGCGTGCCTGGAGATTAAGCCCCGCGCCGAACAGCCCCATCAAAACGCCTACCAGTGCGTAGGTAAGCGCCATGCCCATCACATAGCTGGCGGAAAGCACAAAGGCGCGTGGCCGGGTTGGGTTTTGCCCCACCACAATTGATGACAAAATCGGAACCATTGGAAGCACGCAGGGGGTAAAGGTCAGCCCAAGGCCAGCGATGAAAAATAGCCCCAACGCTAGCGGTAGGCTGGCATCTCTAATCAGAGCGCTAAAGCGGCTATCTTCACTTTGTGGAGTATTGAACTCACCCTGCGCAACGGTTGCAGATGCAGCGGCTCCATCGCCAGCCACGTCGCTGCTAGCATTATTCCAATTTGCAAACTGGCTGGGCGGTTGCGTTTCGCTGGCCTCAATATTCGTGCGCTCCGGCGGGTAGCATAGCCCGGCATCGGCGCAGCCTTGAAAGGTGAACGCAATGCTCAGTGGGCCTGAGTAAGGCGCCTCAAGCGGAACTTCGAATACCAACTGGTCGCGGAAGATATAAACATCACCCATAAACTCGTCGTTCGTGAAGGTGCCTTCCGGGATTTTGGGTTCGCCGAGCATGACATTGTCAGTTTCACTAGCAACCGCCAACTGGTGGCGATAGAGATAGTACTCATCGGCGATGTCTACCCCGATAAACAGTGTATCGCCATCGTGCCAAGCGGTAGGCTGGAAAGCCTCCATCACCGGTAAGAAGTCATCTTGGTTGCTGGATGATGAAAACCATTGAGCGTGGGCAGTCGGCGGTAACAAGCCGATGAAGAAAACTAATATTGTAAATAAACTCAGACGTTTAAGAGATAACACGGTGCGTCCTTAGTCAATGGCATCGCAAGGTAAGAGGGATAGCATACCGCAACCTTAAACCCCGCGCGTACAAGCTGCGGTGACGTGACGCGCCCGCTAATATAACGTTACTCCTTAACGCAATAAGGCTGCCCATAGGCAGCCTTATTGTCATCATGGCAAAAGTAATGCTGCCTTTATGTTTTTACGCTTTTTGGTACGCGCTAACGGCTTTTTCGATTGCTTTGCGCGCAGCGTCAGCGCCTTCCCAAGACTCTACTTTTACCCATTTGCCTTTTTCGAGATCTTTGTAGTTCTCAAAAAAGTGGGCGATCTGCTGACGAAGCAGTTCAGGTAGGTCAGTAACTTCCTGAATGTCGTCATAGAGTGAGCTTAACTTGGCATGGGGTACGCAAACTAATTTAGTATCTTCGCCGGCTTCGTCAGTCATATTGAGCATGCCGACGGGGCGGGCGCGGATAATGCTGCCTGGCTGAACGGGGTGCGGGGTAACGACCAGCGCGTCAAGTGCATCACCATCGTCTGCCAGGGTGTGCGGGATAAAGCCATAGTTGGCGGGGTAGAACATAGGCGTGGCCATGAAACGGTCAACGAGTAGCGCGCCCATATCCTTATCAATTTCGTATTTGATCGGATCGTGGTTAGCTGGAATTTCGATTACTACGTAAACGTCGTTGGGGAGATCTTTCCCAGAAGGGATATTATCGAAGTTCATCGTTGATTCCTTGGTAGTACATGGCTAGGCAGTTGTTTCAGAGTCGTTTATAGCGGGGGATTATACGAAGATGACCGCACGATTACCAATGCGACATAGGTGGGTCGATATAAAAGAGAGCGAATATAAAAGCGTGCTAATACGATAGAGACGTTTGGCGGGCATCGTTTCAGCTCAGCAGCGTGTATCATAACCGCTATTGGTTGACAGTGATGTCCCTCGATCGAGTCGGCAGCCTAGGAGGATGACTTGTCGCACGCCCAGTTGCTCATCAGTTATGGTCAAGCGTTTGTCGCACCCGATCGGCGCTCACACCGCAGTTCAATGTCGGTTCGTTTCCCTGAAGCGCCTCTGTTGCGTGCGAAAGGTGGCTGTGCCGTTATCAGTGACTCTATCTCACGCAATACCATGGCCAAGCAGGCGGGCGATTTAAGCGTGCGCGGCTTTTTAGCTGACTACTTTTCTACCCCCGACCACTGGGACGTTAAAACCTCGGCAACCCGGGTGCTACGCGCGCTCAACAGCTGGTGCTACAGCCAAAGCCAGCACGTGAAAGAGGGCAGTTTTGTATCCTCTATGTCGGTGATGATTTTTCGAGGCTGCGAGGCGCATCTGTTTCATATGGGTGATACGCTGGTTTTTCGCTTGCGCGGCGCAGAGTTTGAGCAGTTAAGCCGCGATCATGTGACAGATTTAGGCGGCTACCGCTACCCTTCCCGCGCCTTGGGTATGGATGGCAGTGTCGATATCGATTACACCCATGTCGCGCTAAAACAGGGCGATCTATTCCTGTTTACCACTCAGGGCGTGCGCGGCACGCTGCTGCCCTCTGACTATGTGCGTTTGATTCGCCAGGATGCCAGCGATTTGGATGCCGCTTGCGAGCGTTTGGCGAATGAAGCAAAGCAGCGTGCCCAAGAGCGGGGCTATGGCGGCGATCAGTTCTGTTTTCAGCTCGTACGAATCGACGAGTTGCCTGAGGAAATAAGCGAGCACCCCGGTCAGCTATACGGTGACCTGCCGATTCCACCTGAGCTTGCGCCCGGTGAGCGGTTAGATGGCTTAGAAGTGCAGGCGGTCTTGTCCCGAACGGCGCAGTCCAGGGTTTATCGCGTACGCGATGTTCACACCGAGCGGGAAATGGTGATGAAAGCACCAAGCCCGGAACTGTCACTGCGTAATGCTTATCTTGAACACTTTCTACTTCAGCAGTGGGTGGTTGAAAGAGTCAACTCGCCGTTTGTTGTCAAGGTGATGGATCCCTCACGGCCACGGCGCTACCTCTATTATCTGATGCAGCATATCGAGGGCGAGACGCTGCGCCAGTGGGCGGAGCGGCATCCTCAAGCGAGTTTGATTCAGCGACTCGATATTGCCAATCAGCTGGGGAAGGCAGTTCAAGCACTTCACCACCGCGATATTATTCATCAGCAGATTAGCCCGGATAATATTCTGATCGACCCCCACGGCAAGTTAGTGCTGACCGATTTCAGTGCCTGCCACATGCGGGATAGCGAAGGGCATCGCCACTCTGGAGAGCTACTCCGCCAGATTGGTTTTAACGAGCATACCGCCCCCGAGTATGCCTTGGGTGACAGCATTGGTCGGCGCAGTGATCAGTATTCGCTTGCCTCCACTACCTACTGGCTATTGACCGGTGCTTTACCTTACACATTGACGCCTAACCGGTTGCGTAGTCATACCGACCTTGAAGAGTTGAGTTTCCGCAGCGCGCGCACCACTAATCCGGAAATCTCTCCAGAGTTAGACGACGCATTACGCCGCGCTTTAGATCCCCAGCGGGCACTGCGCTTTAGGCGCTTGTCGGAATTTTTGCACGCACTCAGAAAGCCGTTAGGACGACTGCCTTCTAAAGAAGAGAGCCGCCAGGAACCACGGCGGTTTTGGCAAGGGGTGGCAGGAATATTGCTGTTACTGCTAGTGCTTTCCTGGCTGTTGCGGTAGCTATCTCTTGGGGTAGCCGCTTCAGTGATGGTTCGGCACTTCGATGAAGGGTGCCGAAGGCACCCCTTGGTATCATCAGGCTGGAGCCCAAACATTCGCGAGCTGAAGCTCCCTCCCACAACCAATTTTAAGCACCGGTGCAGCTATCGGGTTTCCCCTACAACAGGCTTTGGCACCATTTCAGTGATTAGGCTCCGCACTGTTGTAGGAGGGAGCTTTAGCTCGCGAAGGGTGCCGAAGGCACCCCTTAGTTTCTTTAGGCTTCCAGCTTATAGCGTAAAAGTAGGCAGCTTGCGCTCGGCTTTAGCGAGTTTGAGCTTAGCCACTTTTGGCAGCCCATTCTCAAACGGCGGGAAGTCTTCGCCCTGGATGAGCGGTGAGAGATAGTCGCGGCATACTTGCGTAATGCCAAACCCATTCTCAGTAATAAAGTCGCGGGGCATGAATTTCTCTTTGTTAGCCACCTGAGAGAGCGGGGCAGAGATCACATCCCACTGGTAAGGTGACTGAGAAATACGACGGATGGCAGGCATCATGGCATTTTTACCCGCCAGCGCCAGGGTGACCGCTTCACGGCCCACCGCATAGGCTTGCTCAACGTCAGTTTTAGACGCCAAGTGACGCGCTGCGCGCTGCAGGTAGTCGGCCACTGCCCAGTGGTACTTGTAGCCCAAATCCTGTTTGATCATGCCCGCAAGGGTTGGTGCTACACCGCCTAGCTGGCGATGACCAAAGGCATCGGTGTTTCCCGCATCGGCTAAGAAGGTGCCATCTTCGTAGCGCGCGCCCTCAGAAACCACAATAACGCAGTAGCCATAATTCTTGACGCACTCTTCAACCCGCGCCATGGCTGCTTTACGGTTAAACGGAATTTCCGGGAAGATAATCATGTGCGGAGGCTCGCCTTCCGCTTGACCCGCCAAGCCACCGGCAGCGGCAATCCAGCCAGCGTGGCGGCCCATGACTTCAAGCACAAACACCTTGGTAGAGGTTGCGCACATGGAAGCGATATCCAGCGAAGCTTCAAGGGTAGAGGTGGCAATATATTTAGCAACGCTGCCAAAACCCGGGCTGTTATCGGTAATCGGCAGGTCGTTATCGACGGTTTTAGGTACGTGGATGGCGGTGAGCGGATAGCCGAGCTTTTCGGAAAGCTGAGAAACTTTCAAGCAGGTGTCCGCGCTGTCGCCGCCGCCGTTGTAGAAGAAGTAACGGATATCGTGGGCTTTAAATACTTCAATCAAACGCTCGTACTGGGCGCGATGAGTATCAATATCTTTTAGCTTGTAGCGACAAGAGCCGAAGGCTCCGCCAGGTGTATGGCGAAGGGCGGCAATGGACTCATCACTCTCTTGGGTAACATCGATAAGGTCTTCGGTTAATGCGCCGATAATACCGTTATGGCCGGCGTATACCTTGCCAATTTGATCGGGGGCTTGACGGCAGGCTTCAATAACGCCGCAGGCGCTGGCATTGATCACGGCGGTGACGCCACCGGATTGGGCGTAAAAGGCATTATGCTGGGCCATGGAAACGTCTCATCTCCTAAAACGGGTAGGGTAAAGGCAACTGCTGTTTGGTCAGCCAAGCATAAGCGCAATTTCGCCTAGCTGGTTGGTCAAACGCATACTTAACCAAAGTTGCAAAGTTTAGCGTAAAGCCCTGTTAACTGCATTAGCGTCGATAACTGACTAATCGATGCCATCCATTTCCTGCTCACGCTGGGCCAGTTGCCAGCCGCCTAAATCCTTATAGCGATTGACCATGGCACAAAATAATTCGGCGGTGCGCTCGGTGTCGTAACGGGCAGAGTGAGCCGCTTTGTTATCAAATTCGATACCCGCAGCGCGACAAGCGCGGGCAAGCACGGTTTGACCATATATTAAACCTGCAAGCGTGGCGGTATCAAAACTAGAGAAAGGGTGAAAAGGGTTTCGTTTAATACCGCAGCGTTCAACTGCGGCGTTTAGAAAACCTTGGTCAAATGCCGCGTTGTGTCCAACTAAAATGGCTCGGGTGCAGTCGTGAGCTTTGATCGATTTACGAATCGGTCGGAAAATTTCACCTAGCGCTTCCGCTTCACTTAGCGCTACCTGACGACGTAACGGGTCGTCTAGGTTAATACCGGTAAAATCGAGCGCCGACTGCTCAACGTTCGCCCCTTCAAAGGGGTGAATGTGGTAGGCATAGGTGGCATCAGGAAGCAGGTTGCCCTCCGGATCCATGGTTAACGTGACGGCGGCTATCTCAAGCACGGCATCGCCTTGGGCATTAAATCCCCCGGTTTCTAAATCAACGACCACGGGCAGATAACTGCGAAAACGTTGGGCCATTAATTCGCGGGCAATTGCCTCGCTCATGTAGCTCTCCTTATCTTCAAGCGAGTAATATTTAAAGCGAGTATTCGGTAAACATAAGCGGCAAGCCGCCACTTTGAATGGTGTGATTCTAGCAGCTTTACCCTGCTGGCGTCGTTGACGGTATTCGCTGGGCATTGAGAACGCTATACTCAGTGTCTGTGTCAAAAACCAATCGCAAAGGTTTATCTTTTAAAGGAGCAAAGAATGTCCGATGTCAAAAAGGTTGTGCTGGCTTATTCAGGCGGCCTGGACACATCCGTAATCGTTAAGTGGTTGCAAGAAACCTACAACTGCGAGGTAGTGACTTTTACTGCCGACATCGGTCAGGGCGAAGAAGTTGAACCCGCCCGCACTAAAGCGCAAGCCCTCGGTGTTAAAGAGATTTATATCGAAGACCTGCGAGAAGAGTTTGTGCGTGACTACGTCTATCCGATGTTCCGTGCCAACACTATCTACGAAGGCGAATACCTGCTGGGCACCTCTATTGCCCGCCCGTTGATTGCCAAGCGCTTAATCGAAATCGCTAACGAAACCGGGGCTGATGCTATTTCTCACGGCGCCACCGGTAAAGGCAACGACCAGGTTCGCTTTGAGCTTGGCGGCTATGCGCTTAAGCCGGGTGTCAAAGTCATCGCCCCTTGGCGCGAGTGGGATCTAACCTCGCGTGAAAAGCTGATGGCTTACTGTGAAGAGCATAAAATTCCGGTCGATTTTGCCAATAAAAAGAAAAAATCGCCGTACTCCATGGATGCTAACCTGCTGCATATCTCTTACGAGGGCGGCATTCTGGAAGACCCTTGGGCCGAAGCTGAAGACGATATGTGGCGCTGGAGCGTGTCTCCTGAAGCCGCGCCCGATACGCCCACCTACGTTGAGCTGACGTATGAAAAAGGCGATATCGTGGCCGTAGACGGCGAGCCGTTAAAAGCGCATGAAGTGTTGGAAAAACTCAACAAGCTCGGCGGTGATAACGGTATCGGTCGCTTGGATATCGTTGAAAACCGCTATGTGGGCATGAAATCCCGTGGCTGCTATGAGACGCCAGGGGGCACCATCATGCTGCGTGCCCATCGGGCTATTGAGTCGCTGACCCTGGACCGTGAAGAAGCCCACCTGAAAGACCAACTGATGCCGAAATATGCTGAGGTGATCTACAACGGTTACTGGTGGAGCCCTGAGCGTCGTATGCTTCAGGCAGCGATTGACGAAACCCAAAAGAATGTGTCGGGTGTCGTACGTATGAAGCTCTACAAAGGTAATGCTACCGTGGTGGGCCGCAAATCTGATGAATCGCTGTTTGATGAATCGATTGCTACCTTTGAAGATGATGCGGGTGCTTACAATCAGAAAGATGCCGAAGGCTTTATCAAGCTGAACGCTCTGCGTTTGAGAATTGCCGCCGGTAAAGGCCGCAAGCAGAGCTAGTAAAACTAGCTGATAAAAAGCGTATATCTTGCTAGGGCGGCGGCGATCCGCTGCCGCCCGACAAGTTAAGGAAACGTTATGTTTAAAAAATTATTATCCGGACTCTTTGGTGGTGATCGCCAAGCGTCACCCGGTGCTACCACCAAAGCAGCTGAGGCTGTTGAATACAAAGGCTATGAAATCGTCTCTCAGCCGGACGATCAAAGCGGCCAGTATCGTGTAAGCGGCATTATTCGTAAGCCGGGCACTGCAGGTGAAACGCTTGAACATCGCTTCGAGCGTTCAGATATGTTGCCAGGCCGTGAAGCTTGCGATGCCATGATGGTGACCAAAGCGCAGCGCTATATTGATGAAGTTGGCGATGCGATGTTTGAGCCAGACCCGCGTCGCGCTGGCGAAAGCTAATGCCCAAGCTATCACTATAAAAAGAAGGGGAGGCGTATGCGTGTTGTCCACCGGGCCTCACCCTGGCGTGCTCTGCTAAAAGATGACGGCAAGTTAAATGCTCATGCGATCAATGCGCCGCTCATTGCTCTATTTACTAAAATTTCTCCCCCACCTGTCTCATTGCCCGATGCCTATGCCTGGCAACTGTCGCTGGTTGAAACGCTTGTGCGTTACGACCTGCCTGCCTGGCGTATTAGTCACATTATTAGTGACCATAACGCCTGGCTTTATCGCCAAGCCATCGCGATATCGCTTGATGAAATGCAGGCACAAGGGTGGGGCGAGCCGCCGGTTGACTACTGTGTATTGATGCTGGGCTCTGCAGCGCGCTATGAGAGCCTGCTTGGTCCCGATCAGGATAACGCGCTGATTATTGATGACTACCCTGATCATCGTCACGTTGAGATTGATGGCTACTTTCAGGCATTAGGCGAGCGGTTTACCCAGCGTCTTGATGAGGCAGGCATTCCCCTTTGCCGTGGCCATGTGATGGCCCGCTGGCCCATGTGGCGCAAGCGGTTAAGTGAGTGGCAGGCACAGCTGGAAATTTGGAGCGCTGACCGCCAAGTGAAACGGGTTCAGCAAACCAATATTTTGCTCGATTTTACTCCGGTGGCAGGTAACGCAGCGCTTGCGGAACGACTGAGCGACATTATTGCCTCACTCCTGCCCAAAGCATCGCTGTTTATGGATGAAATGGCGGCGCTACTCAACGAGTTGCCGGTGGCATTGGATCGCTTAGGGCGCATTGCTTCAAACCCAATCCTTGATGCTCCCCACGATCAAGCCGTTAATCTCAAGCATCAAGGCTTGATGCCGTTAATCAGCGCCGCGCGCTTACTGTGTGTGCGACACGCGCGGCGAGAAATAGCCACCTGTGAGCGCTTAGTGGCACTGGGGAGTATCGAGAACGTGCTAACCCCTAGGCAGTCGGAGTTGCTGGTGGCAGCGTTTGAACGTCTTCAGCAGCTTCTCTTGGATCAGCAGCGTTATAACAAAGCCTGCGGCCAAGCCGCCGATGGGTGGGTTGACCTACGCCGCCTGCGTGAAGACGAACGACTGTTATTGAAATTTGATCTTCAACAAATTAGAGCGTTTGTTCAGCGCGTTAAAAGCGCATAACTCTGGCCTGGGTTAAGGGTGAGTCTCATCGGGCGCCGCTGGCAACTCCAGGGTCAGGCAGGCACCGCCTAAGGTTTTAGCATCTTCTACCCAGAGCCGCCCCCCCAGATGGGCGATAATGCCCCTGCTAATCGGTAGCCCTAAACCACTGCCTCTAGGCCGCCCCTTGGGAATATCATCGTCTTGCTGGATTTGATGGAATTTCTCGAATACCCGCTCTCGCTCATCAGCGCTAATACCACCACCGTTATCCTCAACGCTTAACCGAAAATGGCGCCGATGGCGGTAGAGCGATAGACGCACTTTTGGCTGATGACGGTCGGCAAACTTACTGGCGTTATCAAGCAGGTTAATAATCACCTGTTCTAAACGGTCATGGTCGCCAACCACCATCGCGGGGTCAGCTTCAAGACTAACGTCCAGTTCAATTCCCCGCTCTTCATGTAAGTGCGCAATGGCGTCGATGCTATGCCGGGTGAGGGCCGCAAGATCCAGGGGCACCGGGTTGAGGGTTAAACGGCCGCTTTCAAGGCGGGCAAGGTCGAGTATCTCCTCAATTAAACGGGAAAGCCGCTGGCTCTCGTGAACAATCACGCCGAGAAAGTGCTGGCGTTTTTCGTCGGGCAACTGGCCGCTATCGCGCAAAATCTCAGCAAAGGCGCGAATGGACGTTAGCGGCGTGCGCAGCTCATGGCTGACCATGGCGACGAATTCATCTTTCAAACGATCCAGCTCACGCAGCCGCTCATTGGCGCTGCGTAGCTCTTCACCGATTTGCACCAGCTCTTGAGATTTTTGCTCTAAGCGTCGGTTGTACTCAAGGGTCTGGGAAGTGGTATCAAGAATGCTAAGAATCGACTCAATATCCAGTGCCTCGCCGCGCACAACTGAGTTGATCAATACCCGCGCAGAAGCGCTGCCCAGTGACCCGGCCAGGGCCTGCTCGGCGCGGGTAATAAGTTCGGCAGTGGCAAGCTCATCAGCTGAATAAGCAACTTTCGTCCCACCATGACTAAATACCCTGCGGGTAGCTTGGGCACCCAGATAGCGAACGAGTAACTCTTTTAATGCCCCTTGGGTCGTTTGCCCGCGCCATAGTGATGTAGAGAGTGATGTGGTTTGCAGGTTGGGATGCATCGCTTCGGTGAAAAGCGCCGCCTGGGTTTGTTCAAGAGGCGTCTGTCGAGTAAACAGTGAAATGCCGACCAAAAGCCCTACGTTAGCCAGCATGCTCCACAGCAGCGAGTGGCTATAAATATCCCAATTCTCAAGCCCGAACAGCGCATAGGGCGTAAGCCATGTGATGCCCCAAGGGCCTTCTGTGAGCAGGTTGGCATTTAGCCAGCCCGACTGGGCAAAGCCGGGTAGTAACAGCGTATAGCACCAAACCAAAAAACCGGCGACTAAGCCAGCAGTGGCGCCTTGGCGAGTCGCGCCACGCCAATAAAGACCGATCAATAGGGCGGGGGCAAACTGCGCGGCGCCGGCAAACGAGACCAGCCCAATAGTGACCAGGCTATAGGAGTCACCAATCAGTGCATGATAGAGATAGCCGAGCAGCAGAATAAGCACAATGGCCACGCGACGAATGCCCAGTAGCCAGCCCGCCAGCTCGCCTTTGGTACTCAGGTGCAAACGGCGTGAGCGTAGTAACAGCGGCATCACCAATTGGTTACTAACCATGGTTGAGAGCGCAATCGTCTCAACAATCACCATGCCCGTAGCGGCAGAAAGACCGCCGATAAAGACCAGTAGCGGTAATCCTTCAAGCCCTGCAGAGAGCGGTAGGGTCAACACAAAACTGTCCGGGTCGCCTGCGCTTACTCCTAACAGTAAACCCGCTAACGCAATCGGAATAACGAACAGATTGATTAGCAGCATATAGAGGGGGAAAAGCCAGCTCGCCCGAGTTAAATGCTGTTCATCAACATTCTCAACTACCAGCACTTGGAATTGGCGGGGCAGGGTTAAAAAAGCCAAAAAGGCCAGCACCAGCATGCCCACCCAGCCAGTGGCACCTCCCGGCATGCGATCTAAACCCATGTTGTTTACCAGCTCTGGCGTAGCGGCAACCTGTGCAAACAGTGCGCCTGGCCCTTCAAACATCACAAAGACCACAAACACACCGACGGCCATAAACGCGACCAGCTTCACCAGCGACTCAAGCGCGATGGCGGCCACCATGCCTTCGTGGCGCTCGCTGGCATCCAGATGCCGTGTACCAAACAGAATAATAAACACTGCCAATACCAGCGCTACCCAGAGGGATTTATCCATCCAGAAACGCTCATCCACTAAGGTGGTATCTGCGGTGTTAGGGTAGTTGATTAGCACTGCGTGGCTGACGGTAATGGCTTTTAACTGCAGCGCGATATAGGGCGTGATACTGATCAGTGCCATCAACGCAACCAGCGCTCCTAAACTAGTGCTTTTGCCATAGCGGGCGCTAATGAAGTCGGCTATTGAGGTGATACGTTGGCGTGCGGCGATACGCACCATTTTACGAATGACCGAAGGGGCCAGCAGCATGGCCAGCGTCGGTCCTAAGTAAATAAGTAAAAAGCTTGGGCCATGCTCGGCGGCGCGCCCGACGCTACCGTAAAACGTCCAGGCAGTGCAGTATACCGCGATGGAAAGGGCGTATACCGTTGGGGAGCCAATCAGCGACCGGCCTTGTTCGGCACGCCGGTCTCCCCAGGCGGCCACCACAAACAGCAGTGCTAAGTAACCAAAGGCGGTGCCGAGAATAATAGGATCTGTGCGCATGCTCAGCGCCCCGCGCGGTGTTCCATCAGCCAGGCGGTTAAACCGATCACCACTGCCCAAGCGATAAACAAATAGAGGGGCAGCCAGCCCACGCTAAAAGAAGGCAGGCGATCAATCACAATAATCAGCGGTGGGCAGAATAGCAGCAAGGCAATCGCCACTAAGGCCATTAATCGCTCTGCTTGTCGTGATTTTACGCCTGAGGATTTCATGAGGCACTGGCATCCTGTCGGTCAAAGGCATTGGCTTGCAGCGAGAGCAGTTGCTCAAGAGTATCGACGCCCCGCGCCTCAAGGCGTGGCAGAAGCGCAAGCCATAGTTCAGCGGTCACGCGGGCATCTCCTAATGCAGTGTGGCGGGTACCGGGCGGGAATACCAGATCGTAACGTTGGGCAAGAGTATCTAAATCGTGCCCATCTAGCGCCTCATCCAGCGCCCGGGAAATCAGCAGGGTATCAATCACGGGAATATCAAAGGTGACCCCTTTATGGCTGATGGCCAGTAGATCAAAGGCCGCATTATGAGCCAGTAACACCGCTTCTCCTACGTAGTCACGAAACCGGGTGAGCACAATATCCAGTGGCGGCGCCCCCATCACATCGGCATCCGTTAGGCCGTGAATCGCGGTACTGGCGGGCGGAATGGGCCGCTGTGGGTCAACTTTTTGATCAAACGCTTCGCTAGCCAGTAGACGAGCGTTAACCACCCGGCAGGCACCCAGGCTGATCACCGTATCGCCCCGGCGCAGCTCAAGCCCCGTGGTTTCAGTATCAAACGATACGATTTCTAAGCTACGCAGAGAGCGATTGGCGAGGACCTCATCCGGCGGGGGAAGATCGGCAATGCCAAAGTCGTGGAACTCCGGACGCGGGGGCGCCGTTTCCCGAGGGGCACCCACACGTTCCATGGCGGGAAGCGGAAGACGCAGGCGTGCATGTACGCCATCATCGTCAGCAAGGCTCCAAATATCGCTTGCGTGTTGGCGTAGCACATCCGCAACGCTAGGATTGAGCGGCAATGAGGTGAGCGGCTGCTGACGCCATTCAGCCAGCTCGTGTTCGGGTATCACTTTGCCGTGCCAAATAAGATCCAGGTAGACGCGCTTATTACCCAGGCATATTTCACCCTCAAAGCCACTCTCGGGAAGGTGGGTACTAAGGTGCTTTACTAACGAGTCAAACAGGGCAATCAAAGCAGGCGCATCACCTTTAAACCACGCAGGCATGCCCACTGGCGTGATTAGGCGGTGTTCGGGATCAAGCCGTTCATCCAATGCCTGCCAAAAGTCGTTTGACCACATTGGCGTTAAGCGCTCGCCTTGATGCTGCATCTCATCGAGTAGCTGGCCGATTTTAGCGACGTTGTCGCCCAGTGTTTTACCCTCTTCATGAATAATCCGTTCAAACCGTTGGCGTAAGAGTGATGTGTCGGCATCGCCTTGATGGCGCAATTCGATCAGCGCATCGGCAGCGCTGGTCAAACTAGCGGTATGCTGGCGTAGCGGTGTGAGCATGTCAGCAAGCTCTGCTCTAACGCCCATTTCGCTTGACCACGACGCGGTGGCATCACCGAATGTCAGCAGCGTTTCGCCGTCGCTGCCCGGCACGCGGCGCAGAATGACTTTCAGCCAACGATCATCACAGGGGGCGAGCAGCTCTCGGGGGGAGCCGTCGTTGGGCAGTTGGCTTAAGGCCTGTTGCAAGCTAGCAACCGGCAGTAGCGCTTCCAGACGCTTGCCTAAGCCAAGGCCGGTATTACCCACAAAAAAGTCCTCAGCCGCCTGATTAAACAGCATCACTCGACGATGGTGATCACATAGCAGTAGCGGTGTTTCAAGCACTTGCAGTAACGTTTCCAACTCCTGGCGAATGCGCGCGGCGCTACGTGCGCCCTCAGCATGAGCCGTCGCCAAACGGCTACGATCCGATCGCCAGCTTTCGCGCACCCGGCGTAAATCAGGCCCCAGGCCTTTCAGCCATCCTTCCGGTGGGTGCTCATCTCGGGCATCGGGGTTGGCGACTAAGCGCGCCAACTGCACCTGTAAATGGCGCAGCGGTGTGAACAGCATCCGCTCAAGCACTAAACCAACCAAAAAAATCGTTGCACCGCCAGAAAAACTGCCTAGCCATAAAGCGATTCGGGTAATGCCCGTCGGGGCGAGCTGTGTATCAAGCCAAGCAGCAAAAATAGCGCCGCCGAGCAGGCTAATGCCGCTCAGCGCAAGCCATAGGCCAATCAGGCGCTGGCGCTTGGGCAGCCCACCTCGTGTCATGGCTGCTCCTCATTGAGTAGCGCTTTAACTTTCTCAACCAACGACTGAGTCGAAAAAGGTTTGGTGATGTAGTCATCTGCGCCTAACGCCATGCCTTTTTCACGCTCTACATCGCGTCCGTGGGCCGTCAACATAATAATAGGCAGTTGCGCGGTCGCTTCTTGGCTGCGTAGCCGCTCTAACACATCAAAACCGCTGATACCTGGTAGGCTAATATCAAGCAGCAGTAGATCGGGTTGGGTGTCATCAACCCGCGCCAAGGCCTGCTCGCCATCCTCGGCGGTGACCACCTCAAAGCCCGCTTGCTCCATCAAAAACTCTAGTGATAAAACAATATTGGGTTCGTCATCGACTACCAGCACTTTGGCCATGGGACTGTCCTGTAATTATTAGTGTTAGAGCTGCCTAAACTCCTGAATTCAAGCAATAAGTGCAGCATCAATAAGCGATGTATGGCTATCAGTCTAGTGAGATGTAAGTAGTCAGCCAAGACGACCTTGGCCGAATGCTTATACCGATATATGCATTAAAGCGCAGCTTTAGCACGTTATATAAGTAAAGGGCCATGACAACTAAGACTTTAGAATCATTTCAAGCTGTTAAAATTGTATTCTTATGGACTTACCCGTTTACTCATACCACTCTGTAAGTTGAGAAGCGTGTCTATTCCCTGGTTTAGTAAATAAACAATAACAACCAAACCCAAAGGAGCAGCGCCCATGAGTGCTATTTTCCTGTTAGTGGTAGGTCTTGGCGCAATGGCCGTGGGGTACTTCGTGTACTCCAAGTTTATTGCGGAGAAGATTTATCAATTAGACCCTGATTTTAAAACCCCAGCTCATGAGTTTGAGGATGGCATCGACTATGTGCCGACCAATCGATTTATCTTATGGGGCCACCATTTTACCTCCGTTGCAGGCGCTGCTCCTATTGTGGGGCCCGCAATTGCCGTTATCTGGGGGTGGGCGCCAGCCTTTTTATGGGTAGTGTTCGGCACCATTTTCTTTGCTGGTATTCACGATTTCGGTGCCATTTGGGCCAGCGTGCGCAATAAAGCTAAATCGGTGGGGGCTCTGACAGGTGATGTCGTCGGTAAGCGTGCCCGCAGTATTTTTATGATCGTTATTTTCTTGGTTTTGCTGATGGTGAACGCGGTATTCGCTGTGGTCATTGCCGGGTTGATGATGAACTTCCCCAGCGCCGTGGTTCCCGTTTGGGGCGCTATCATTGTTGCGTTAATCATTGGCCAAATGATCTACCGTCGCATCATGAGTTTGGCGGTGGTCTCCGTGATTGGCGTGGTGGCGCTTTACGTGTTAATCGGTATTGGGCCATCGATGCCCATTCAAATGCCTGCTGAAGTGGCGGGTATGTCGGGCAATGCCATCTGGATCCTAATTCTGTTTGGTTATGCCGCTATTGCTTCATTGCTACCCGTCTGGATGCTTCTTCAGCCGCGGGACTATATTAACGGACTCCAGTTGTTTATTGGTTTGCTGATTCTGTATGGCGCCTTAGTCCTCTTGAACCCAACGCTAGTGGCGCCAGCATTCAACAGCGATGTTCCTGCCGGTACGCCGTCGTTAATACCGCTGCTGTTTGTGACTATTGCCTGTGGTGCCATATCGGGCTTCCACGGTTTGGTCTCATCCGGCACAACGTCCAAGCAGTTGAACAAAGAGACCGACGCGCGTTTTGTCGGCTACTTTGGCGCAGTAGGCGAGGGTATGCTCGCGCTGGCAGCTATTTTGGCAGCCACCGCTGGTTTTGCCACTTTAGGTGATTGGCAAGCCATGTATACCTCCTTTGGGCAGGGCGGCGTCAATGCCTTTGTGCAAGGCGGGGCGTTTATTATTCATAACGGCTTAGGTTTGCCTGAAGTGACGGCGGCGACTTTGCTAACCGTCATGGCGGCACTCTTTGCGGGCACCACAATGGATACCGGTCTGCGCCTACAGCGCTATATTTTCCAAGAGTGGGGCGATATCTATAATCAACAGTGGATGAAGAAGCCTGCCATTGCTACAGGCTTAGCAGTGGCTAGCTGCTTGCTATTAGCGTTTGGTGCTGGCGGTGCCGATGGTTCCGGCGGCTTGATTATCTGGCCGCTATTTGGCACCACCAACCAACTGCTGGCAGGCCTGACGCTACTGGTCATTACCGTTATGTTGGTGCGCATGAGACGTCCTATGTGGTACACGTTGGCGCCGCTATGTTTCCTGCTGGTGATGACTATTTTAGCGCTGCTCATCCAGCTACGCACATTCTGGAACCAGGGCAATATGTTCCTACTGGTGCTGGATATCGTGGTACTGGTGGCGGCCATTATGGTGGCTATGGAGTGTGCGTCAGCCCTCAAGCGTTCACGTGCTGAAATGGCCGCTCAAGGTGACTAAACATGCTAATGGATGCTTGTTACTAGCTATGTCTGCACTGGCTATGGAGGAGTAAAGCTTATGCACGATGACCCGGGTAACGGGTCGTCGACGCGTCGTGACAAGGTACGGGCCTGGTTAGACCAGGCCCGTTTCTTTACGGAAGAGGTGTACAGTTCGCGCTATCGGGGAGCTATTGCTCGGGCGCGACGCGACGAAGACGACCTGTTTATGCTGTTAGTATTTTCCGAAATGATGGGGCTACAGAATCCTGCCTCTTACTACACCCTTGAGCTGCAGCCACTGCTGCTTGAGCGTTTTCACGACTGGCACACGCGGATGGGAATGGAGCACTCACCGCTGGATCATTTTCGCTGCTGTTAGTAGAAATTAAACATTGGGGAACGCTATGCAAGCAGTACTTAACCGTCGGCTATTGTGGGTCGGTGGCAAAGGGGGCGTGGGTAAAACCACCGTAGCGGCTTCGTTAGCGGTGCTTGCCGCTAGTCGGGGGAAGCGGGTATTGGTGGTCTCCACAGACCCCGCGCACAGCTTAGGCGATGTATTTGATCGTGAGCTGGGCGATGTGCCACGCCGCCTGCTACCCAACCTTGATGCTATGGAAATCGACCCTGACATTGAGGTAGAGGCTCATTTACAGCGGGTCACGCAGCAGATGCGCCGCTACGCTGCTCCTGAAATGATGCAGGAGTTAGAGCGCCAGATGCGTCTTACCCGTCAATCGCCGGGCACCCAGGAAGCTGCATTGTTAGAGCGTTTGGCGCGCTTGATGATCGATGACACGGCGCCCTACGACTTGATCATTTTCGATACCGCGCCGACGGGCCATACGCTAAGGCTTCTAACGTTACCCGAAGCCATGGCCGCCTGGACCGATGGTTTGCTGGCCCACAATCGTAAATCTGCCGAGTTAGGCAAAGTATTAGGCCACCTCACTCCTAAACGCGGTCGTGATGTGGCAACCCCTTTTGACGATCCTACCGAAGACCCACTAGATGATTTAGACGAGCGTACCCGCGATGTCGCTAAAACGCTGATCAACCGACGGCGTTTATTTCATCAAGCACGACGCCGGATTGAAGACCCCGAAGCGTGCAGCTTTCTGTTTGTCATGACACCCGAGCGCCTTCCTATTCTGGAGACAGATCGAGCCGTGCGGGCGCTGGAGGACGTGCATATACCCGTTGCAGGCACGCTGATTAACCGAGTGATACCTGCCGATGCGGACGGTTCTTTTCTGCAAGCACGCAGAGAGCAGGAGGCGAGTTACTTGGCGCGCATAGATACGCTGTTTGCACGTTTACCGCGACCCACCTTGCCCTGGTTACCGACTGATGTTCAGGGTATTGAAGTGCTAGAAATGTTGGCAGGTAAACTCGAGCAGCAGGGCTTTTAATGCGGGTATTACTGTTATCTGCTTATGAAGCCGTAAGTCACCGCTATTGGGCGCAGAGTTTAATGGCGCAGTTTGATGACATTGAGTGGACGTTATTGACCCTGCCGCCACGCCACTTTGCCTGGCGCATTCGCGGTAACCCCTTGAGTTGGATGTTAAAAGAGCACGACACTCTGAGCCAGTCGTTTGATGTGGTGCTGGCCACTTCCATGGTGGATCTTGCCACGTTGATCGGACTTTTTCCTCATCTTGGCCAAGTAAAAAAGGTCGTCTACTTTCATGAAAACCAGTTTGCCTATCCGGAATCAAGCGATCAGATGCCGCAAGTGGAAGCCAAAATGGTTAACCTCTATACGGCGCTAGCCGCGGATAGCTTGGTATTTAACAGCGCCTACAACCGCGACTCCTTTATTGATGGTGCGCGGGCCTTTTTGAAAAAGATGCCAGAAAATCTCCCCGCCGCTAAACCATTGGAAGCGCTCCGCGCGCGGGCCAAGGTATTGCCGGTGCCCATTGCCGATAGCTCAGCGCCTCGCCAGCAACTGGCTGTTAAACAAACAGTGCCACGGCGTATCCTCTGGAATCATCGCTGGGAGTATGACAAAAATCCCGATGACTTCTTTGCCGTACTGTTTGCCTTAAGTGAGGCTGGGGTGGCGTTTGAACTGGCGGTATTGGGTCAGCGCTTTCGCCAAACACCGGCTATTTTTGAGGAGGCGGAGCAGCGGCTGGCAACGCATATTGTCGCCTGGGGGCCGCAGCCAGAGGCGGCGTATCGTGAGCTGCTGGATAGCGCTGGCATTGTGGTGTCGACCACCTGGCACGAGTTTCAGGGCTTGGCAATTATGGAAGCAGCCCAGCGTGGGGCGCTGCCATTAGTGCCGGATAGGCTCTGCTTTCCTGCGCTTTACCCTGCCGCCTATCGCTATGATGGCACCCGGGAAGGGCTTTACACACGGCTTTACGATTGGCTAACTGACCCGAGTAGTTGTCCTGAACGCCTTGATACTAAAGCTTGGGAGTGGCCCGCTTGGCGCGAGGCTTATCATCAGTTGTTAGGGGCCTCAAGTCGCTAATCAAGTCGGTCTAAACGCCGCGTCGGCCAGTGCACTACGGCGGTATGGCGGCGCATCTTTTGCGCAAGCTTAGGGTGTTCACGGCGAATGACCTGCTCTGCAAAATCCGACAGAAAGTGTGATTTAAGCTCTGCACGGGCGCGGTCAACCCCGCTATGCTGGTAGGGCGTTGACGCCAGCAGCATAAAGCCATCGTCTGGAATTCTCCCTGCGCGCATATTGGCGTCAATGATGGTGGCTGCTGTACCAATGGGCGCCGCTAAATCAGGCCCGTAAGGCCCAATAATCAAAGCAGTATTGGGCAGGTGTAAGAAATCAAAACCACGACCAATGCAGATCACCCATTCGCGGTGCTCAATATCCAGCTCTCGCTCGACTCCCCTCAGTTCGCTTATATGGGCAAGGTTGCCTTCCAGTAGCGGTAGCAGATCACGCTGCATGTGAAGGGGCATATCGGGGCATATGGCATTCAATTGGCTGTTCAATCCTTCGGGTGCATGCCCCACCCATTCACTGACATCTAGGGTGGCACCGTTGTGACCATGAATAATCAGCGCATCGCTGTCGGTTTCAAAGCCACATACGAGTGGGTAAACCTCTCGGTGGTCTTGTCCAAATAGTTTGCCTGCTTGTTCGGCAATCCCATAAGCGTGGGCTTTAGCGGCCTGTGTATCACAGTTAAACCCGGCGCAGCCACGGGCTTGGTTGCCACGGGAAAAGTGATAGGTGATCAGCATTAGCGTGCTGCGCCCCGCCTTAGCGGCATCAATTACCGTCTCGGTCAGTAGTTCTCCTAAGTAGGGCCAGCCCAGATCAAAAATGCCGCCCAGGTTACGAAACGGAGTAATGATCCCTAACGGTGTGCGGGTAGCGTGGGGAATATGAATGCGCCCATCCATGCACTTCATTACTACAATGGAGGTCGGGTGCTGCGCCATATAGCGTTGCCGAGCCAGCCATGCGCCGGGGCTACAGAAGTGCTCGGCATGTTGCTTGGAGAGGTCCAGTAGCGCATCGATACGCCGCTCAATGGGCTGGTCGTGTAGCAGCTTGGCGGGGGTAGGCATGGAGGACTCCGTCTATGCGAGTTCGGTTTTGTCTTTATAGTCGCACAAATCCTCGATAATGCAGCTACCACAGCGTGGCTTGCGGGCAATGCAGGTGTAGCGGCCGTGCAGGATCAGCCAGTGATGAGCATCTTGCAAAAATGCTTTTGGCACATGGCGGAGTAACTTCTGCTCCACCTCAACGACGTCTTTCCCCTTGGCAATACCGGTGCGATTGGAGACACGAAAAATATGCGTATCCACCGCCATGGTGGGGTGTCCAAAGGCAGTGTTAAGAATCACATTGGCGGTTTTGCGGCCGACGCCAGGCAGGGCTTCCAACGCTTGGCGAGTGCTGGGCACTTCACCATCGTGCTGATTGACCAGAATGTGGCAGGTTTTCATCAGGTTTTCGGCTTTGGTGTTATACAAGCCGATGGTTTTAATGTGTGCCTTCAGTTCATCAATACCCAGGTCAATAATCGCCTGGGGAGTATTGGCAACGGGATAGAGACGTGCGGTGGCTTTATTCACCCCAACATCGGTGGCTTGAGCGGAAAGTAGCACCGCAGCCAGCAGCTCAAAGGGCGTATTCCAGTTAAGCTCAGTAGTGGGGTGGGGGTTCTCTGCCTGAAGGCGAGCAAAAATTTCATGACGCTTTTGGGCATTCATGGCGGGTCTCTTTATTTATACGAGCGATGTTATATAAGCGATTAATGACGCATGCGGTTATTTAATCGTGCCGGTAACCCTTACGCGACGCTCAACCCGTGGGGTGGCTGCGACTGGCCGGGCGCGGGCAATGCTGCGTTGATCAATGACGTTTTTCAGGGCAATCAACATGCCTGCCACAAAGAAAGCGCCGGGCGGCAGCACAAAAAACAGAAACTGGTAGTCGTCGGCAATGGTTAGTTGCCAATTGGCCGCTTGTGGTCCAAACAGGAGCGCCATGTCGCTAAATAGCGTGCCTTGGCCTAGCAGCTCCCGAAGGGCACCCATTACCACTAGTACCGCAGCAAAACCTAACCCCATCATAAAGCCATCAATGGCGGCTGGTAGTACCGGCTGGCGTGAGGCAAAGGCGTCGGCACGGCCAAGAATGGCGCAGTTGGTGACGATCAGCGGAATAAAAATACCCAGCACTTGATAGAGCGGGTAGGCGTAGGCAGCCATTAGTAGCTCGGCGCAGGTGACAAAAGCAGCAATCACCATCACAAAAGCAGGTAGGCGCACAGCATTAGGTACTTGGTTGCGAATCAGCGAAATCGCCGTGCTGGCGCCGACCATCACCAGTAGCGTGGCGATTGCCAAGCCCAGCGCATTGACCACGCTGCCGCTCACCGCTAACAGCGGGCAGAGCCCCAGTAGTTGGACGAGCGCGGGGTTATTCGACCAGAGCCCATCACGGGCCAGTTGGCGCCATTGGCTTATTGGACTGAGGCTCATGTGCCGGGCTCCTCAAGTGTCATCGGTAGTGGCGTGTCGGCGACGTATTGCAGCGCGCTGTGAACGGCATTCACCACGGCGCGAGGCGTAATCGTCGCCCCGGTAAAGGCGTCAAAGTGACCACCATCTTTACTCACTGCCCACCCCCCTTGCGGCAAACTCTCAAGCCCCATACCATTAAACTGGGTAATCCAGTCGCTGCGGCGGCGCTCAATGTCATCGCCTAGCCCCGGTGTTTCCTGGTGTTGGGTAACCCGCACGCCGCTAATACGCTGTTGCTGGTCAATGCCAATAAGTAAGCGGATTTCGCCGTTATAACCTTGCCGCGTTACCACGGGAAAGATTATCGCACTGTTGTCCTGATCATTAACCCACCAGCCTTGGCTTTCGCCTTGCAGCCCTAGTGCTTCCGGATTGGCAAGGGTAAAGGTGTTTTCCAACACCTGGGTGACCGGTATATTTGCCAGGGTTTGGGGTAACACCTCTTGAAGCTGGCGGTGTTGGTAAGCTAACTGATGATGGGCGATGCGCTCGGCGGTTAGTGCGCGGGTTAACGCTACGCTACCTGCTGTTACCAGGGCAAAAGCGCCTAAGGCGAGGGCGCCGCGCTGCATGGCTTGAAACAGCGTCATGGCTGCTCTCCCTGCTTTACTGGCTGGGCTTTTCGCTGACCAGTGGGGCGGGGCACGCTATAGATATCCAATAGCGGCACGCACAGGTTCATCAGCAAGACTGCAAACGCCACCGCGTCAGGGTAGCCACCGAAGGTGCGAATAATAATAACCAACGCGCCGATGCCTGCCCCATAAATCAGTTTTCCCTGTCGGCTGCTCGCGGCGGAAACGGGGTCGGTGGCAATAAAGAACGCCCCGAATAGCGTTGCCCCAGTCAGTAGGTGAAACAGCGGTGAAGCGAAATGACTTGGGTCGCTTAGGTAAAATAGCGTCGCCAGTACCACCACGCTGCCCAGCATCGCTACCGGGATATGCCAGCTAATTATCCGCTTTGCTAGCAGTAGTACACCACCCGCTAACCACGCAATCCCCACCCATCGCCAGGCACTCAGGGTGCCCTCGGGCAATGGATTGGTCGCCCAAAACTCACTGGCAAGCAGGGCGCCGCCTTTATGCTTAAAGGCATCAAGCGGCGTGGCGCCACTTAAACTATCCAGTTGGGTGGTCGGCAGCGATCCAGCAATTTGGCTCCAGAAGCCGCTCGGTATGAGCGCTTGGGGGGGTGCCCATAGTGTCATGTAGGTAGGGAAGGAAACTAACAGCAGCGCATAACCCACCATGGCAGGGTTGAAGGGGTTGTGGCCTAAGCCGCCGTAGAGCTGTTTGGCGACGACTATCGCTGCGACCATACCGACCAAGATTAGCCACCAAGGGCTAGCTGGGGGCAGCGATACACCCAATAAAATCCCAGTAAGTAGGGCGCTTGAGTCATTCAGCGTTACCCGGATGGGGCGTTTGCGTAAATGCAACAACGTTGCTTCAAGGGCGACCCCAAAGGTGGCGGCAAGCAAGACATTACTGATCACCCCAAGACCAAAAAAATAGCTCATGGTGGCGATGCCGGGCAGCGTCGCAACGATTACCCAGCGCATTAAGCTCGCGGTGGGTGGTATCGCAGCGGAGTTGTCGCCGTTCACCTGAGAGGCGTGCATCATGCTCATGGTGATTCCTTACTGGACTGCTGTTCGCGCGCTTGGGCAAGCTGTAACTCCGCCGCCCGTAAATTCTCCTGAGCGGTGGCAAGCTGCATTTCTAAATCATCTAAGGACTGCTTAGGGTCTTCCTGGGCCACTCGCGCCAAGGTCTTTTCCGCCTTTTTAACCGATGCTTTGGCAGCAGCATGGGCAATTCGCAATCCGCGTAAATCAACTGTATCGCTGCTGGCGGCGGCGCTAGTGGACATGCGGCGCTGTTGCGCTTGGCGCGCTTCACGGCGTGCCTGTTTTTCAGCCTCTTCCCGAGCAAGCCGCGCTTGGCGGAACTCGAAACGGTGTTTGGCGTACTCTGCCTTTGCTGCCTCAATGCGTTGCAAGCGTATCCGGCTTTTGGCATCGCGGTAATCTACCACCAGTGGAATATGGCTGGGACAGACGTAGCTGCAGGCGCCGCACTCGATGCAGTCAAACAGATGGTAGCGCGCCAGTTTTGCATCGTCTTGGGCGCGGGCGTACCAGTGCAACTGTTGCGGTAGCAGGGCAACCGGGCAAACGCTTTCGCACTCGCCGCAGCGGATACAGGGTGATTCCGCTGGAGGCGCGGGTAGTTCATCAATAGTGGCAGCAATTAAACAATTGGTGAGTTTTGTAACCGGCGTGTCTAGCGATAGCAGCGGTGAGCCCATCATCGGGCCGCCCTGAATAACCTGATGTAGCCCTGACGGGTTCAGCCCCGCTTGTTCCAGCAGCTCTTTTACAGAGGTGCCCAACCGCACCCAGCGATTGCCGGGCTGAGCAATCGCATCGCCGGTCAAAGTGACAATCCGGGAAATCAGTGGCTGACCATCGCGTACCGCCTGCAAGATCGCTAGCAGGGTGCCAGGGTTATGGCACAGCACACCGACATCCGCGGGTAAACCGCCGCTGGGCACATCAAGGTCTAACAGTTTTTTAATCAGTTGACGCTCGCCGCCGCTGGGGTAGCGGGTGGCAATGACGGTTAGCTCAACAGGCACGGGTTGGCTATTCGTTTGATCGTGTTGCAGCTCGCGTTGCAGCGCTTCAATGGCCTCGGGTTTATTATCCTCAATGCCAATAATGATATGCGGCGCGCCGCACAGTTTGGCGATGATCTGCGCGCCTTCGAGCACCTCAGCAGGGTAGTGGCGCAGGGTAAGATCATCCGCTGTGATATAGGGCTCGCACTCGGCGGCGTTGATGACCAGTGTGTGAATAGCATGGCGCTCGACCACCCGCGCTTTAATATGCGAAGGGAAACCTGCACCACCCAGCCCAACAATGCCGCTCTCACTTAGGCGTGTGAGTAGTGCTTCGTGGGCAGCGCTTTGCCAATCAAGGTGAGGCAGCCGTTGCCACTCGTCTTGCCCATCACCTTCGATGGTAATGTGTGTGGCGCTAATCTCGCCTACCGTACCGCTAATAGTGGCGTGTAAGTCACTTGAGATCATGCCCTCACGTTTAGCTACCACACTGCCTACTTTTACCACGTCGCCCAACACAACGCAGGGGGTTGCGGGCTGGCCGCTGTGCTGCTGAAGCGGAAGAACTACTCGTTTGGGCAGTGGCGCTTCAATCAGCGCTGCTTGATTGGAGCGCTGTTTGCGCTGTGGTGGGTGAATGCCACCGGGGAAATCATAAGCGCTCGACATGAACACCCCCTGATGCACTAATACGGTCGCTGACAATCACATGGGATGAAGGCATGATGGCCGGCTGCCACTGGGTTAGCGGTGTTGAGCGAGGCAGCATATCAATACAGTCAATCGGGCAGGGATCAAGGCAGAGATCGCAGCCGGTACACTCGTCTTCAATAACGGTATGCATTAGCTTGGCGGCCCCAATAATTGCATCGACCGGGCAGGCCTGAATGCATTTCGTGCAGCCAATACACTCTGCTTCGCGAATAAACGCTACTTTGGCTTCGCTCTGAGCTTCACCATCAAGAGGTTCAGCTTCACGGCCGAGAAGATTGGCTAGGGCGTGAATCGTCGCTTCGCCGCCGGGTGGGCATTTATTCAGCGCATCGCCCTGATTGATGGCTTCGGCGTAAGGGCGGCAGCCTGGGTAGCCGCACTGACCGCACTGAGTTTGCGGCAGTAGCGCATCAATTTGCTCAACCAGCGGGTTATCTTCACGCTTGAAACGTTCGCTGACCACGCCCAGCAGGGCACCAAAGCCGATACCTAAGCCGGTTAATACCGCCACTGCGCTAATGATATTAATAGCACTGAACGTGTCACTCATTGTCTGCGACCTTCATCCCTGTACCAACCCTGAAAACCCGAGGAACGCCAGCGACATAAGGCTGGCGGTAACCATGGCAATCGCCGCGCCCTGGAATGGCTTAGGAATATCCGCCCCTGCCAAGCGCTCACGCATGGCGGCAAATAGTACCAAAATCAGCGAGAACCCAAGTGCTGCCCCCAACCCATATAGAGTGGTATGAAAAAAGCTGAGCTCACGGTTCAGTGATAGCAGCGCAACCCCCAACACCGCACAGTTGGTGGTGATTAACGGCAGGAAAATGCCTAACACTTGGTGTAGCAGCGGACTCAACTGACGTACCATGATTTCGGTAAACTGCACGACGGCAGCAATCACAACAATAAAGCTAATAGTGCGCAGATAAGTAATATCTAGTGGCACCAGCAGACCATGATAAACCACGAAACTAGCCGCCGATGCCAACGTCAGCACAAAGGTGGTGGCCAGGGACATGCCCATGGCCGATTCCAGTTTATTGGAGACACCCATAAACGGGCACAGGCCCAAAAACTGAACCAGCACAAAATTGTTGACCAATGCAGTGCTGATCAAAATGATAAATAATTCACTCATGGCGGTGTACTGTAGGAAGAAATGGTGGTGTTGGCTAATTCAGGCGTATATGCCCTGGCGCAATCTCGTCCTGCTGCTTTGGCAGCATAAAGCGCTTGGTCTGCGGCCGTCATCAGTCCGCTTGGAGTGATAACGCCTTCGATACCCAATTGGCTAATACCAATGCTAACTGATACAGAGTGAGTTACTGGTGAGACTTGGTGGGGTATGGCGAGGCCTTTAATAGCATCACCAAGTACTTGGCTCTTCAATATTGCTTGATCTAAATCAGTGTTTGACAGTATTGCGCTGAACTCTTCACCCCCCGTGCGTGCGATAAAAAAGCCCTGGTCTTTTGCAACATCACTCATGGCTTGCGCTACCCATTGCAAACAGACATCGCCTTCTGGATGACCATAGTGGTCGTTGAATAATTTGAAGTGATCAATATCGATCATCATTACGGAAAGAGGGTGATGATGGATGCTTGTTTGATCAACCTCTTTGTTTAGTTGTTGATCAAATAGGCGGCGATTAGGTAACCCCGTTAATGGGTCATGGGTAGAAAGCTCGATTAACTCGGCATTGAGCTGTTGTTGACGCTTAAACTGTAATTGAAAAGCACGCGCTAGCATGCCTATTTCATCACTGCGCGTTAACATGTTGTTGGATAAATCCGCATTGCCACTCACGTGTTGGGTAAACTGAGTTAGGTTCCTGAGAGGTTTAAGCACAATTTTTTGCAATAATAGAAGCACAAGGCCAATCACCAAAAGCATTAAGCACGCAGTCCAAATAAGCACGTAGCGAAACGTTGCTAAGCTGGTCAAGTAATGGGTGCGTTCCAACTGCGTTCCCAGCGCTATCTGCTCATTAATCGGGTAGGAAGGCAAATAGCGTTGCGCTTGTATCGTGTTACCGATAATGGTCGTTACATCAGTATGATTAGCATCCCCATTAACCATCGATAGGGTAATGGGAAGCCCCGTAAATTCCTCCATTAGCGTTAGCCACTGCTCGCCTATAGGGCGCACTTTAAATAGCCAACCTTGAGGCGTACCGCTTTGATCGGTACGCAGAATAGGCGTCGAAGCTACCATCAACGGAGGTGTGCCTGAGTAGAGAACACTTTTTCCCTGCTGAGGATCTTCAGCGATAGATGCCTGCATCGCATGAATCAATGGTGTCGTCCAGCGGCATTCACGCTCACTGGTTTGGCAGGTTTGGTATTGATTAGTTACTGGATTAATGCCAGCTAAAAAATATACGTCGCCATTGGTATTAAAGAATGCCATCAACTGATAGCGCATCTCTTCAAACATTTGCTGACTAAAGTTGGTGTCGGTGTAACCAGGGTAGTCTCCCTGCACGAACTCGTAGGTATCGTCCCAATTCCCCCAGTCTCGCGCTTGAGCTAATAGTTGCTGCTGGCTCAGTTGAAGGCTCCGCTCTACTCGATCTAACTCTTGATCGACGCTCGCTCGTTCTTCCTCATGCAGTGCTGGAAATATTACCCACTTACTAAGAGCAAGCAACGATATTAGCGCAAGCAGTAACACACCACCCAAGGCAGCCAGAAAGCGAAAGCGAAATGATCGGGCAAAGCGTTGAGCCATAAAAGGTGCCTGAGCGAAGCGACAAAAATCCGTTAATCTAAAAAATAAAAGGGGCAAAGGCGGTTAGCCTCTGCCCCTTAGTTTTACGATATGCTGGTTAGGTAACCCGTTGGCCCGGTTCGGCGCCAGCATCGGGCGAGAGCAGATAAATGCCTGCTTCATTTGCTGAGGCTAGCACCATGCCTTCCGACATGCCAAAACGCATTTTACGAGGCGCCAAGTTGGCGACCATCACTGTCAAACGACCTTCCAGCGCTTCCGGCGCGTAGGCGGAACGAATGCCGGAAAATACATTGCGGGTTTCGCCACCTAAATCGAGGGTTAGCTGCAATAGCTTATCAGCACCTTCGACATACTGGGCTTTGACGATTCGCGCAATGCGTAGGTCGACCTTGGCAAAGGCTGCAAAGTCGATCTCTTCAGCGATGGGGTCTTCTGCCAGAGGGCCTTTAGGCGCCTCTTTGAGTTTTTGCTCTTCCACTAAATCTTCCTTCGACGCTTCAATCATCGCGTCAATTTTATCACGCTCAACACGCGTCATCAGCGGTTTGAATTTGTTGATTGAGTGATTGGTCAGCACCGTTTGGCGCGTGTGCCAGTCAAGTGACTCAACGTTAAGAAACTGACGGGCCTCTTCGGCCATCGCGGGAACGATGGGGGCTAAATAGACCATCAGCTGGCGGAACAGATTAATGCCGACGGAACATATCTCTAGTACATCGTTATCGCGTCCATCCTGCTTGGCCAGCGCCCAGGGCTCTTTGTCAGCAATATAAGTATTGGCCTCGTCCGCCAATTCCATAATTTTCCGCATTGCCCGGCTAAATTCACGTGCTTCGAAGTCTTCGGCAATATCATCACCGGCAGCAATGAAACGCGCTACCATTTGCGGTTCAGCGCAATGTGCTGAAAGATCTCCACCACCGATCTTTTTAACGAAACCGGCGCAGCGGCTGGCAATGTTGACTACCTTGCCGACTAGGTCGGAGTTTACCCGCGCGGCAAAATCGTCCAAATTCAAATCCAGATCATCAACTTTGGAAGTAAGCTTGGCGGCAAAGTAGTAGCGCAAGTACTCCGGGTTAAGATAATCGGCGTAGGTGGCTGCTTTGATGAAGGTGCCGCGAGATTTCGACATTTTAGCGCCGTCTACCGTCAGGAAGCCGTGACAGTTAACCGCGGTGGGCGTGCGCAAATCAGCACCGTGCAACATAGCGGGCCAGAACAAGGCGTGGAAGTAGACAATGTCCTTGCCGATAAAGTGATACACCTCGGCGTTAGAGCCTTTCTTCCAGTAGCTGTCGAAATCGATGCCTTCACGATCACACAGGTTCTTGAAGCTCGCCAAATAGCCGATCGGCGCGTCCAGCCAAACGTAGAAGTATTTGCCGGGCGCGTCGGGGATTTCAAAGCCAAAGTAGGGCGCGTCTCGGGAGATGTCCCACTCATTAAAGCCAGACTCAAACCACTCCATCAGCTTATTACGGATTTGCGGCTGAACATGGCCGTCGTCAATCCAGCGCTGTAAGAAGTCAGCAAAATCAGGAAGCTTAAAGAAGTAGTGGGTAGAGGTGCGTACTTCGGGCGTGGCGCCTGAAATAGCCGACACTGGATTGATCAAGTCAGCGGGAGTGTAGGTAGCGCCACACTTCTCGCAGTTGTCGCCGTACTGATCATCGGCGCCACACTTGGGGCAAGTACCTTTAATAAAGCGATCCGCCAGAAACAGACCTTTCTGCGGATCAAACATCTGCTCAATATCGCGGGTGGCGATATGGCCTTTGTCACGCAGGCGCTTATAGATCATCTCGCTGAAATGGCGATTTTCCGTGGAGTGAGTCGAGTGGTAGTTATCGAATCCGACGCCAAACCGGGAAAAATCCGTTTGGTGGTCGTTGGAAACTCGCTCAATTAGCGCTTCTGGGGTAATTCCTTCTTGCTCAGCACGCAGCATGATAGCGGTGCCATGGGCGTCATCGGCACAGACGTAGTAGCACTGTTGACCACGGCTTTTCTGAAAACGTACCCAGATATCAGTCTGGATATACTCAAGCAAGTGACCGAGGTGAATGGCTCCGTTGGCGTAGGGGAGCGCGCTAGTCACCAAAATGTTGCGCGTGGCAGTAGTAGACATGGTGAAGGTTAATTCCGATTGAATAAGAGTGCCGGTAAGGCGATGACAAAAAAACCGGCGAAGTAACTATACGGCTTCGCCGGTGACGCTGCTTTCGACAGTAATTAATACAGTGCTTGCTCTTCTTGAACTACTTCGCGGAGCAGCTCTAAAAATAGTTTATCAGCCTCAGAGTGCTCCGCAGGATCTTCAGGAATATGCACGCTAGTGGTGTCGGAGATTTCGTTAGCAATCCGCGCCATGGCTGCTGGGCTGTTGCCTTCGGTCAGCTGTTGACGAGCAATCGCCAGCGACTGTTCGAGAATCTTAGGCTCTTGCAATAGCTTGCGTATAAAGCCACGCAGCTCATTGATGACACGTGTTTTCTGAATTTCTGAACCGGACATGGGAGTCTCCTCAGGGTCGTGATTGACGTTGATATCAAACAGGACCAATTAATGCCTTGACCATAGCATTTTTTCCGCCAACCGGCATGAGTTGCCTGATATTAAAATGAGCGCGTAAAGCATCAGATTAAAGCGCGAATTTAGAGCGTCAGGCGACCGGCTTTATGCTTAACAGGGTTTGCATACTGAGCAAGCCAATAAGGCCGCAACGCTTCAGGTACATCGGCAAGGCGAGCGTTGAACCGCTCTCTATCCTGTCGAGTGATCGTTTTACGTGCCACCAGTTCAGGCGCCTCACCCAATGCCTCCAGCGCTAAATAGTGGCTTGGAAACAGGCGATAGCCGCCAATGACCTGGCGATCAATTTCAGCCGCCACTTCATCGGGTGTTTCCATGTCCGCACCAACCGGGCTGCCAAAGTGTAGCCGCACCCGTCCTTTCGAGCCGGTAATACCCGACACGATAGAGCGAATATCTTCAAATTCGCTTTTAGCGTAGCTACCTTGCGTTTCGATATCGTGCAGCTCTTGCGCTTTTTGTACATCGCAAGGGTCATATTCATAGCTGATTGAGACGGGTACCAGCTTCAGCTCTTCAATGGCCTCGCCAAATACCATGTCTCGCTCAGAGGCACGCCTTGCCATGGTTAACATCTTGATGATAGCCGGCTCAGTATGGTCGATACCGTTTTTTGCGCGTCCTTCGCGTTGGGCCATCCAAATCGAGTGCTGATCTTCGGTAATTGTATGGCGAATATAGGCGGAAAGCTGATGGTAGGCGGCGAGCATCGCACGCTTGCCCCGCGCACTGCGCGGCACAATAAAGCTTTTATTGAGTCGCATTAGATCGGTAACGTAGGGCTTTTTCAGCAGATTGTCACCGATGGCAATACGCACCGTATCGCGGTTCGCCTGATACAGGGCATAGTTAACAAATGCAGGATCTAAGGAGATATCGCGATGATTGCCAATAAATAGGTAGGCGCCCTGAGGTTCGAGTTTGTCTAGCCCAGTGACTTCAAATGCATCTGTCGTGGTACGAATCATGCGCTCCATATAATGAGCAATGCGCATTTGAAATTCGTAAACCGTGGACACATCTTTAACTTCACGTCGTATAGCACGGCTGGCAAAAACACGTGCCAGTGACGGCGCCCAGCGCGCTAAGCGCGGAAGTCGAAAACGTGTGAGCGCATCCAGCAGCTCGTTATCCCGTGAAAGCCTAGCAAGCACATCGGCCACTTCATGATCCATAAAAGGCCGAATCTCGGCCCACGGGTCTGTCTCTGTAGAAGCGTTGAGAGCGTTGTTGTGATGAGTCATGCGAACCGTTGGATAATAAAAAAATAAGTATCGATTAATAGCATCGAGGAGAGAAGGCTATCAAGCCCTTAAAACTATAGAGCCTCTATTGCGCGGCGGGTTCCCGCTGCGTCTCGCCGCCGAGCCACTCTAACAAGCGGGGAACATCCGTAGATAGCGCTTGTGCCATTAAAATAAAGTCCGTTTCCAGGCGGGCAAGGGCATCATCCCCGTCGTCAGCGTGATCAGCCTCTTCAATCAGTGTATCGCCAAAGCGCAACGACTTCAGCGCCAAGTCATCATGTAGCACAAAGCTTAAACGTCCTTCCAGGCTGATAGCGAGCTTGCTGGCTTGGCGGCCGCTTTCAAGCAGTTGCTGGATCTCATCGCTATCCAAATCGACTTGGCGTGCGCGTAGTACGCCATCATCGCCTTTGGCTTTGAGTTCCACCTGATCGCCAAGCTGTAAATCCGCAGGGCGGCTTGCCACATCGCCCAGCCAAGTCGTCATAGCGCGCATCGGCAGCGTTTGCGAGCTTAGCGGAGTGACTTTTAAACTGCCCAGCGTTTCACGCAATAAATCCAGAATATCTTCAGCACGTGTACGCGAACTGGCATTGATGCCGATCAACTGGCCGCGAGTGTCCCACCACAGGTCAATTTTCTGGCTACGAACGAAGGCGCGGGGCATTAAGCTCTCGGTAACCTGCTCTTTAAATGCGGTCTTCTCTTTGCGGGTCACTTTACGGCCTTCACTGGCCTCAATGTCGGCAACCATCTCGTCGACCTCCTCTTTTACGACAGAGGCGGGTAATAAGCGCTCCTGACGTAGAGCGGAGAGCAGCCGATGTGACTGAATTTCGTGAACGAGTTGGCCCGAGCCTAAACGTCCTGCGGGCGCTGTCCAGCCGAGGCGCCGCGCGTCGGCATTGCCGAGTGGTTTTGCGGAGTGCTCTTGTAAAGCGCTAGCGAGCGCATCGCTGGATAGTTCGGGCGCGTCGTGCAGGCGATATAAATGCAAGTGCTTAAACCACATGAGGCCAATCCTGTTCAAAAGGTGGCACATTATGGCGAAAGCGGGGCATTCCTACCAGCATGCTTACGCCAATCAACATTGTTGCATGCGTTTCAAACTTATGTTTGATTGAGCCATATGCTAACTAAATAGGAAGAAGTGTGATGACGATATCGCTTTCGCGGGTTCAATTACGTGTTCGGGGTTTTCATCTAGATGGCTACGGGCATGTGAATAACGCTCGCTATTTGGAATTTATGGAAGAGGGGCGCTGGGACTATTTTGACCAGCACCCGAAGATGATTAATGAACTCCAGCAAGCTGGGCGTGCGTTTGTCGTGGTAAATTTAAACATTGACTATCTAGCCGCTGCGCGTCACGGCGATGATTTAGAAATTATGACCGGAATTGTTGACGTTGGTGAGCGCAGTGGCCTCTGCCATCATCGCATTGTGCGTAAAGACGGCACGTTAATTGCCCAAGCGGATTTGACCTTTGTACTGCTTGATATGCGGGCGAATAAAGCCACCGCGATAGAGGGAGAGGTGCGTGAGACGCTGCGCGCGTTAACGTTGCCGAAAGAAGCATTTACACCCTAAAAGGCTTTGGTGAGCTCCCTGGCTGCCCTTGCCGCTTTTGCGGTGGTATGATGGCGAAGTATTTGCGCGCCGCTCTAGCCTATTTTAGGGCGGTGTTTTTAAGCGCTTTCAACTCTCGCAGTGCCAATGCAGTGCAAAGGATCTGACTTTCATGGGTGACATCGCCAGAGAAATCTTGCCCGTCAATATTGAAGACGAGCTCAAACAGTCGTATCTCGACTATGCGATGAGCGTCATTATCGGTCGCGCGCTTCCAGATGTGCGCGATGGCCTTAAACCGGTTCACCGGCGTGTGCTATTTGCCATGCATGAACTGGGTAATGATTGGAATAAACCGTACAAGAAGTCGGCGCGTGTCGTCGGCGATGTCATCGGTAAATACCATCCGCACGGCGATAGCGCGGTTTATGACACCATCGTACGTATGGCTCAGCACTTTTCGATGCGCCATGTGCTGGTCGACGGCCAGGGTAACTTCGGTTCTATTGACGGGGATAACGCAGCCGCCATGCGTTACACCGAGGTGCGTATGTCGCGCCTTGCCCACGAACTGCTTGCTGACCTGGAAAAAGATACCGTCGATTGGGTCGATAACTACGACGGTACTGAACGTATCCCCGCTGTCCTACCTACCAAAACGCCCAATTTGCTGATCAATGGTTCATCGGGTATTGCGGTCGGTATGGCAACCAATATTCCGCCGCACAATATGCGTGAAGTGATTGACGGCTGTTTAGCCTTAATCGACGACTACACGCTGACGGTGGATGACTTGATGGAGTATATCCCTGGGCCTGATTTCCCCACCGGGGCGATTATTAATGGTCGCGCGGGTATTTTGTCGGCGTATCGTACCGGGCGTGGGCGTATCTATGTACGTGCCTGCCACACCATTGAACATCATGATAAAACCGGTCGCGATCACATCATTATCTCTGAGTTGCCGTATCAGGTGAACAAAGCGCGGCTGATTGAGAAAATCGCCGAGCTGGTAAAAGAGAAAAAGATTGAAGGCATCGCCGAACTGCGCGATGAGTCTGATAAAGACGGCCTGCGCGTGGTAATTGAAGTTAAGCGCGGTGAGTCCGGGGAAGTAGTGGTCAACAACCTGTTTGCCCAAACGCAGCTTCAGAACGTTTTTGGCATCAACATGGTGGCGCTGGAAAATGGCCAGCCGCGCACGCTCAACCTCAAAGAGATGCTGGAAGCCTTTATTCGCCACCGCCGCGAAGTGGTTACCCGTCGCACGCTGTTTGAGCTGAAAAAAGCCCGTGAGCGTGGCCATCTGTTGGAAGGCTTGGCCGTTGCTATCTCGAATATCGATGAAGTCATTGAGCTGATCAAAGCCTCACCCAATGCGGCCGAAGCACGTGAAAAACTGCTCGCCAAAGTCTGGCAGCCAGGCCAGGTTACCGCCATGTTGGAACGTGCGGGTGCCACGTCTTGCAAGCCGGAAGGCTTAGAAGAAGGCTTTGGTTTAAACACCGCGGCTACTTCTTATCGCCTTTCTCCTGCCCAAGCGCAGGCTATTCTAGAGCTACGTCTACACCGCTTAACGGGACTTGAGACCGAGAAGCTGCTCGATGAATACCTGACGATTCTTGAAAGAATTGCCGAGCTTACTGAAATTCTGGCGTCTCCTGATAGGTTGATGGAAGTGATCCGGGAAGAGCTGCACGCTGTGCGTGATCAGTTTGGTGATGATCGCCGTACTGAAATCCAGGCTAGCCACCTTGATCTTTCGATTGAAGATTTGATTACTGAAGAAGATATGGTGGTAACGGTGTCGCGTTCTGGCTATGCCAAGACCCAGCCGTTGTCGGATTATCAAGCTCAGCGTCGTGGTGGTCGCGGTAAATCCGCAACGGCCATGAAAGATGAAGATGTGATCGAACACCTGCTGGTGGCTTCTACTCACGATACCGTGTTGCTGTTCTCTAATCGCGGCAAAGTGTACTGGCTGAAAGTGTATGAAATGCCCAACGCCAGTCGTGGTTCGCGTGGCAAGCCGTTGGTCAATATGCTGCCGCTGGAAGAGGGGGAGGCGGTTAACGCCATCCTGCCGGTGCGTGACTACGATCCTGAGCACTACATCTTCTTCGCGACCGCTAAAGGCACTGTGAAACGCACTAGCCTTGAGCAGTTCTCGCGTCCTCGTAGCGTGGGGCTTATCGCCATTGATCTGGAAGAGGGCGATCGCTTGGTGGGTGCCGCAATTACTACCGGCAATGATCACGCCATGCTGCTGTCGTCTAACGGCAAGGCGATTCGTTTTGAAGAGGGCAATGCCCGGGCGATGGGTCGTACTGCACGTGGCGTGCGCGGTATGCGCTTAGCGGGTGATGCAGAAGTGATCAGCCTGATTATTCCCAAGAGTCAGCAGATTGATGCTGAAGCGGATGCCGAGGGTGAGACGCAGGATAATAGCCAAGAGAGTGCTGTCGTCGAAACCGCCGATGGTCAGATCTACATTATGACCGCCAGTGAAAATGGTTACGGCAAGCGGACGCGTCTGGAAGAGTTCCCGCTGCGTGGTCGTGGTGGCCAGGGCGTTATTGCCATGCAGACCAGTGAGCGTAACGGTTCCCTGGTGGCGGCAATGCAGGTTTATGACAGCGACGAAATGATGCTGATCACCGACCGCGGAACGCTCGTCCGTACCCGTGTTGAAGAGGTGTCGACTACCTCGCGTAACACCCAGGGCGTGATGCTGATTCGCCTCGGCAAAGAAGAAAAATTAGTCAAAACGGTTCGTGTTGATGAGCCCGCTGAAGTCGATCCAGTAGATCCAGAAGAGGGTGCTGAAGGCAGCCTTGAAGAGGGTCTGGAGGGCGCTCAGGCGAGCGAATCTTCCGATGGTGCACAGGAAGCGGGGACTGATGACACGTCACTATAATTTCTGCGCAGGGCCTGCGGCCCTGCCTGTAGCCGTACTTGAGCGGGCGCGGGAAGAGTTGCTGGACTATCAGGGGCGCGGCCTTTCTGTCATGGAAATGAGCCACCGTAGCGATGAATTTATCGCTATTGCCGAGTGTGCAGAAGCTGATTTCCGCCAGCTGCTAGGTGTGCCAAGTAACTATAAGGTGCTGTTTTTGCAGGGCGGCGCCAGCATGCAGTTTGCCATGCTGCCGATGAATCTGCTGGGGCAGGGCGGTAGCGCCAACTTTATCCAAACCGGCATCTGGGGCAAGAAAGCACTCAGCGAAGCCAAACGTCTAGGTTTTAGTTGTAATGTAGCCGCAAGCAGCGAACCCAATGGCCATATGGCAGTGCCTGGGCTCGAAGCCATTCAGGTTAGCGATGACGCGGCCTATCTGCATTACACCTCTAACGAAACGATTGGTGGTCTTGAGTTTGACTATACGCCACATGTGCAGCGTGCCGATGGCGCTAACGTGCCCTTGGTCTGCGATATGTCGTCGAATATTCTTTCGGGGCCAATCGACGTTGCGGATTTTGGGGTGATTTATGCCGGTGCGCAAAAGAATATTGGTCCTGCTGGATTAACGCTGGTCGTTGTGCGTGACGACCTAGTGGGTCACGTCACTCAGGGCACGCCTTCACTGTTTGATTATCAAATGCTGGCGGAAGCGGGTTCGATGGTGAATACACCGCCCACCTACGCTTGGTATTTGGCTGGCTTGGTGTTTGAGTGGCTGAAAGAGGATATCGGCGGGCTGGCGGCGATGGATGCTATCAATCAGCGTAAAGCCGATAAGCTTTATGCAGCGATTGATGCTAGCGAGTTTTATAGCAACCCGATAGCTCAAGCCAACCGTTCAAGAATGAATGTGCCCTTTGTTTTAGCCGATGCGGCACTGGATAAAGCATTCTTACAACAGGCCGATGCGGCGGGACTGCTTAATTTAAAAGGCCACCGTAGCGTGGGAGGTATGCGTGCCAGCCTGTATAACGCGGTGCCGGAGTCTGCGGTAGATGCGCTTATTGCGTTTATGGCGGATTTTGAACAAACAAGAGGCTAACCACCATGTCCGACACGTCGATCAATCTGGATGAGCTGCGCCAGCGAATCGATCAGCTCGATAGTGATATTCTGAATCTGATCAGCGAGCGCGCCAACTGTGCTCAGCAAGTGGCGCACGTAAAGCTTGCTGAAGATAAAGATGCGGTGTTCTATCGCCCTGAGCGCGAAGCACAGGTGTTGCGCCGCATCATGGCACTGAATAAAGGCCCGCTTGATTCAGAAGAGATGGCGCGCCTGTTTCGTGAAATCATGTCGGCGTGTTTGGCATTAGAGCAGCCGATCAAGGTGGCTTATTTAGGCCCTGAAGGAACTTTTACTCAGCAGGCAGCCCTCAAACATTTTGGCGCAAGTGCCGTAAGCCTGCCGATGGCAGCTATTGATGAGGTGTTTCGTGAGGTAGAGGCGGGCGCAGTGCATTATGGCGTCGTGCCGGTGGAGAACTCTACCGAAGGGGTGGTTAACCATACCCTTGATACCTTTATGGACTCTTCTATCAAAATTTGTGGCGAGGTGGTTCTACGAATTCACCATCACCTGCTGGTCAGCGAGACGACCCGCCGCGATAAAGTCTCGCGTATCTATTCACACCCGCAATCCTTTGGACAGTGCCGCAAATGGCTTGATGCGCACTATCCTCATGCTGAGCGTGTGCCGGTTTCATCGAATGCTGAAGCGGCCAAGCTGGTAAAAACAGAGTGGCACAGCGCTGCTATTGCTGGCGATATGGCGGCTAAGCTTTATGGCCTGGAGCATATCGCTGAAAAGATAGAGGACCGCCCGGATAACTCGACGCGATTTTTGATTATTGGTAACCAGGATGTACCCATGGCAGGAGAGGATAAAACTTCTATCGTGGTCGCCATGCGTAACCAGCCGGGTACCCTGCACGCGCTGCTTGAACCATTTCATCGTCACCAGATCGATTTAACGCGCCTTGAAACGCGGCCTTCGCGTACCGGGGTGTGGAATTACGTTTTCTTTATTGATTTTAAAGGCCATCGCGACGAGCCACAGGTTGCCGCAGTACTTGAAGAGGTGCGGTTACGGGCGGCGGACTTGCGCGTGCTGGGTTCCTACCCCATAGGCGTGCTGTGACGTTAATGGTGGCAGAAAGCGTTAATAAATCCGTATGCCATGAGTCGCGCCTGCTGATTGTCGGGTTGGGCTTGATCGGCGGTTCGCTAGCAGCGGCGCTGCGTATGTCAGGCTTTCGGGGTGACATTGTCGCCTGTGATCCCAATGCCGATGAAATCAACCGTGGCATTGAGATGGGATTAATCGATTCAGGCGGTACCCACCTTGCTGAACAGCTGAGTAAGGCCACGATGGTGGTGCTGGCGGTGCCAGTTCTTGCGATGGAAAGCGTCATGGCGAGCTTGGCCGATGCACTGGCAAGCGCGTCTGCAGACGTCGTGATTACCGATGTTGGTAGCACTAAAGCGACCATTCGGGCCTGTGCCCAGCGCGTTTTTGGCCAAGTGCCCACCAATATGGTGCTGGGCCACCCCATTGCCGGTTCAGAAAAAAGCGGTGTGGCAGCAGCGAATCCACAGCTTTATGTTAACCATAAAGTCATCCTGACACCTGAAGCTAATGTTGATCGCGAAGCGCTAGAGCGAGTGCGTCGTTTGTGGCAGGCCTGCGGTGCCGATGTGCTGGAAATGGACGTCGAGCGGCATGATCAAGTCTTGGCGCGCACCAGCCATTTACCACACCTGCTAGCTTTTTCATTGGTGGATACGCTTGCCCGTCAGGACGAGCGGTTAGATATTTTTCGCTATGCAGCAGGCGGCTTTCGCGATTTTACCCGTATTGCAGGCAGCGACCCTGTTATGTGGCGAGATATTTTTATCGCCAATAAACAGGCGGTCTTGGCATCTTTAGATGATTTTGAGGCAGGGCTTGAGCGCTTGCGTCGTGCGGTAGAAACCGGTGACAGCGATGCGCTGATTGCGACCTTTGATCGGGCGAGTCATGCCCGGCACTATTTCGACTCTTTATTGAACAAAACCAGTTATCAGGCGGAATATCATATGCAACCACAAGGTAAGGTCACCTACCGTGTGCAGCCGGGCGGTCAGGCGCAGGGACGTTTACGCGTACCTGGGGATAAATCCATGTCGCACCGTTCTATTATGCTGGGCGCATTGGCAGAGGGTGTTACTGAGGTTAAAGGCTTTCTAGAGGGTGAAGATAGCTTGGCCACTCTGCAGGCGTTTCGTGAAATGGGTGTGGCGATTGAAGGGCCGCATCAGGGCCGGGTGACCATTCATGGTGTCGGTATGCATGGCTTAAAAGCGCCCGCTGGCCCTCTTTATGTAGGCAATTCTGGTACCGCTATGCGTCTATTTTCCGGGCTGCTTGCGGGTCAGGCGTTTGACAGCGAGCTTACCGGTGATGAGTCGTTGACCAAGCGACCCATGGGGCGTGTGGCTGACCCGCTGCGCCTGATGGGGGCAACGATCGAAACCGCTGAGGGCGGACGCCCACCGCTAAAAATTCACGGCGGCGCTGCCCTCAAAGGTATTGATTACGATATGCCCATGGCCAGTGCTCAGGTGAAATCCTGCCTGCTGCTAGCTGGGCTTTACGCCCAAGGCGAAACTCGGGTGCGCGAGCCTGCGCCTACTCGTGACCATACCGAGCGCATGCTCAATGGCTTTGGTTATGAAGTTTCCCGTGATGGTGATACCTGCTGGCTACAGGGTGGCGGAAAGTTAACGGCAGGGCCAATTGATGTGCCTTCCGATATTTCATCCGCAACGTTTTTCTTAGTGGCTGCGGCGATTACCCCAGGGGCTGATATTACCCTTGAACATGTCGGTATCAATCCAACCCGGATTGGGGTGATTAATATTCTTACCCTGATGGGGGCGGATTTAACGCTTGAGAACGAACGCGAAGTGGGCGGCGAGCCGGTGGCCGATATTCGTATTCGCTACGCGCCACTGAAGGGTATTGATATTCCCGAATCGCAAGTGCCGCTGGCGATTGATGAATTTCCCGCACTCTTTATTGCCGCTGCAAATGCAGAAGGTGTTACCCGCTTGAGAGGCGCTGAAGAGCTGCGCGTCAAAGAGTCTGATCGTATTCAGGCGATGGCGGATGGCTTAGCGATTTTAGGCGTTCAACACACCGTCATTGAAGATGGCATTGATATTGTCGGCAATGGCGATACACAAAAGGCGAGCTATGGTGGCGGTCGTATTGATAGTCTAGGTGATCACCGTATTGCCATGGCTTTTGCGATCTCTTCACTGCGTGCGAGCAAAGAGGTTGTGATCGAAGATTGCGCCAACGTAGCGACCTCTTTCCCTGATTTTGTCGAGCTGGCCACCCGAATTGGAATGAGCGTTAATGTGGAGGGCGCACATGAATGATCACGCTCTTACTGTTCCCGTTCTAACCATTGACGGTCCAGGCGGCGCCGGTAAAGGGACCATCAGTGGTTTGGTCGCTGAGCGGTTGGGCTGGCATTTGCTTGATAGCGGTGCGCTTTATCGGCTAACCGCTCAGGCAGCGGTTAAACACAACGTTGCTGTTGACAATGAGCAGGCGTTAGCGCGCTTGGCTGAACAATTAGATGTGGCGTTCCCGATTGAAGACGGTCAGCCCCGTACGATACTCGAAGGTGAGGATGTTGGTCAGATCATCCGAACCGAGCAGGCTGGTGAGCGCGCTTCCCAGGTGGCAGCGCTCCCTGCTGTCCGTCAGGCGCTATTGCAGCGCCAGCGTGATTTTTGCCAAGCACCAGGGCTTGTCGCCGATGGTCGCGATATGGGAACCGTAGTCTTTCCTGAGGCCCCGCTAAAGATTTTTTTGACGGCGAGTGCCGACGAACGAGCACGTCGCCGCTATCTTCAGTTGCAGGAAGCCGGGGTGGATGCTAGTCTTTCGAGTCTTTTGAAGGAGATTCAGGCACGCGATGCACGTGATACGCAGCGCAGCGTGGCACCTCTCAAGCCGGCAGATGATGCCATTACGCTTGATACCACGCGTCTGAGCATACCGGAAGTGGTTGATCGACTGACCGAACTGCTCGCCCAAAGAGGGCTGGTAAGCGGCGTGTGATTCTCCCTTGCGGCGCTTTTGGATAGGTGTCATGACGTGGCAGGGCACTAAACTCACATCGGTGAGCCCGGTCAGGTCTAACCAGCGTTAACACCCCCGAAGGCTGAGTGACATTAGGCCCGCACTTGCTGGTGGTGCGGAGAAGGCATTTATGCCTCAACAACGTAATTACGTAGGAACACCATGAGCGAAAGCTTTGCTGAGCTGTTTGAACAGTCTCTTAACGACATCAACATGGAGCCAGGCGCGATTGTCGCCGCTCAGGTTGTCGACATTGACGGTGACTGGGTTACTGTCAACGCTGGTCTGAAATCTGAAGGTCAGATCCCGGCGTCACAATTCCGCGATGAACACGGTAATCTAAACATCGCTATCGGTGACGACGTTCATGTTGCACTGGAAGCCGTTGAAGATGGCTTCGGTGAGACTCGTCTGTCCCGTGAAAAAGCCAAGCGTGCAGAAGCTTGGAAGATTCTGGAAGCAGCCTTCGAGAAAGACGAAATCATCAAGGGTGTTATCAACGGTAAAGTCAAAGGCGGCTTCACAGTCGAAGTTGACTCTATCCGTGCATTCTTGCCGGGCTCGTTGGTTGACGTTCGTCCTGTTCGCGACACTGCGCACCTGGAAAACAAAGAGCTAGACTTTAAAGTCATCAAGCTCGACCCGAAACGTAACAATGTTGTGGTATCACGTCGTGCGGTTCTGGAAGCAGAGAATAGTGCTGAGCGCGAAGCGCTGCTGGCAACTCTGCAAGAAGGTCAGCAGATTAAAGGTATCGTTAAGAACCTGACAGACTACGGCGCATTCGTAGACCTGGGCGGTGTTGACGGCCTGCTGCACATTACTGATATGGCGTGGAAGCGTATTAAGCATCCGTCTGAAATCGTTGCCGTTGGCGACGAGATCAACGTCAAAGTTCTGAAGTTTGACCGTGAGCGCAATCGCGTATCACTGGGTCTGAAGCAGCTTGGCGAAGATCCGTGGGTCAACATTAAAGAGCGTTATCCTGAAGGCATGAAAGTACACGCTGTCGTCACTAATCTGACTGACTACGGTTGCTTTGCTGAGCTGGAAGAAGGCGTTGAAGGTTTGGTTCACGTGTCTGAAATGGACTGGACCAACAAAAATATTCATCCGTCTAAAGTCGTTCAAGTGGGCGATGATGTTGACGTGATGGTATTGGATATCGACGAAGAGCGTCGTCGTATTTCTCTGGGTATTAAGCAGTGCACCGCTAACCCATGGGAAACCTTCAATACTGATTATAACAAGGGCGACCGTGTTTCAGGTACCATCAAGTCTATTACTGACTTTGGTATCTTTATCGGCCTTGAAGGCGGTATTGATGGTCTGGTTCACCTGTCTGACATTTCTTGGACTGATACTGGCGAAGAAGCTGTTCGCAGCTTTAAGAAAGGCGACGAAGCTGAAGCCGTTATCCTGTCGATTGACCCAGAGCGTGAGCGTATCTCTCTAGGTATCAAGCAAATGGATTCCGATCCTGTTGCTGAATATCTGTCAGTCAATGACAAGGGCAGCATTGTAACCGGCCGTGTGATTGAAGTTGATGCTAAAGAAGCTCAAGTTGAATTGGCGACTGACGTTATTGCTGTGCTGAAAGCATCTGAAATCAGTGCTGACCGTGTAGAAGATGCGCGTAATGTACTGAAAGAGGGTGACAGTGTTGAAGCTCGTATCGTGAGTGTTGATCGTAAAAGCCGTCAGATTAGTCTCTCGGTTAAAGCGAAAGACCAAGATGATACGCGTCAGAACCTGAAGAAACTGCGTGACCAAGAGCCAGAAACTGCAGGTGGTCCGACCACTATCGGTGACTTGATCAAGCAGCAAATGGGCCAAGACTAATAAATTATTAGTTATTGGTTTGTAAAAGCGCCGCCCTTATGGGCGGCGCTTTTGTTTGTAATAGGGAAATAGCTACATTGCACTATTACTCATGAGTCGTTATGGTTCATGCTGCTTTAATGCCTGTTAAGTTTAAAAAAACGATTAGTAATTGAGTGAAAATCAACTAGACTGTTGTCAGTTAGCTTTTTTACAGGAATAATGTCCCGGCATTCTGAACTTGTAGGTGTTAAGCTTGTCTCGTGAGCACCTAAACCAGTTGAACCCCTTTTCAGTTGGGCCCCGTTCAGTTGGATACGATACTAAAGGAACCCCGATGTCATTACTTAATGAATATATCCAAAAAGAACAGCAGCTAAAGCAGCTACAAGAAGATCTGCAGCGTTTAGAAGGCGATCAGCGTCTCAAAAGTGAGTTGGAATTTAAGGCTAAACTTGAAGCGCTAATGACTGAGTTTGGCAAGCGCCCAAGTGATGTAATTGCTTTGCTGGATCCTTCTTCAGAACAGCGTACTACTAAGACGACAGCTAGCGGCAATGCACGTCGTAAGCGTCGCCTTAAAATCTACAAAAACCCTAAAACGGGTGAAGTGATTGAAACACGTGGCGGCAATCATAAAGGTCTACGTAGCTGGAAAGATGAGCATGGTGACGAAGCGGTTGAGTCCTGGCTTGTTCGCATGGAAGACTAAGTAACATAAAAGCCGACATTTCTAAAAAGAAATGTCGGCTTTTTATTGTAGAGTTCCCGCCGTGTATAAACGCTGTTAACGCTACCCCGCTAATGGGATGCGAAGTTCTAAGTGATCTGTCTGCCATAAAATTTGGGGAGAGTGACCACTAATATGGTAACTGTCCTGTCTATGTAGCAAATGTGAAAGAGTATCGCTTAGCGCTTTTGGTAGATGCGCAAGATTTTGAAAGCATGTTTTTGCATAGTAATGTGTAGGAATATCGACCCGCCGGTAGGGTACGGGTAATGCAATATTTTGTGCGTTGTCCTTGTGGCCTAAGTAAAGACCAATATCGGTACGGGTTAAATGGCCAATATCGCTATTTACGGCATTAATTTTATCAGTCAGTAAGTCTGGCATTGCGACAACAGTAGTGGATAGGCGTAGTCGCGCTTGAAGGCATGCTAGGTGCTTGTTGTGGTAGTTAGTATTGCCAAGCCCAGGGATATCGTCAGGCGCTTTATAAAGACGCGTTAGAATCATCTGACGGTCGTTGGATTTTTCAATACTGGTAGCGAAGCCATGGGCCGATCTCTGCTGATTCAGTGTGCTCTTAAGTGTGAGTCGAAAATTACGCGGCGTTAGCTGATAGTGGCGCTGAAACGCTCGTGAAAAAGAAGAGTGGTTGTGATATCCGCATCGTATCGCGATTTGCGCTATATTTAGCGGAGTAAGGGATAGCAATACAGCAGCACGCTCTAGTCGTCTCTTTTCACGATAGGCGCTAGGCGAAATATGAAAACTTAGACGAAATTGGCGACGCACTTGAGAAGCCGAATATCCTAGGTGATTAGCAAGGTCTTCAATGCCGAGTGGTTTATCAAGCGTGTCCTGCAGCCAGATCTCAGCTCGTGTCATCGCGTTGAACATTATCTGGCCTCCTATGCGGTAATCTTACAGGGCGCGGTTAACACGCCTGTAGAGCACTTTCCCAGTGCTAGTTGATGTTGAGATAGCCTGGCTGAAAAAATAGTGCTCAGCTAGCAGGTGAGAGCTAAACCTTTGTTTAGGCTATCTTTGAGTATTAATGGTGCTTGGCATCAATTGAGTAAGTTGCCGCTGACTATGTCACTGGTCGTAAACATACTTATCAACTTAAAATGCATAGTAGTGTTGTCTTTATGCTGGTAAGTGGGGGGCGAAGGCAAGTTTGCTCGGTAGCTTTAAGCGTTTGTGCACAGTATTTGTGAAAAAATGCTACGTTGGCAGTCATATCGACCATTTCAAGCAGGGTGTAAATGAAACATCGATGAAATATCAAAAGGTTGAAAAGCAGTTAGATGAGCGTGAGAAGCTGCGTAAATTTCGTGAGCTGGATGACGCTTTTGCACAGGCTTTACGTCAATTAGACGACCCCGATAGTGGTTTTGATATACCCACGGGGCCGCCGGTAAGATCGCTTGCTACGCTTGAAAAAGATGACGTAGAGGCTAAACAAAAAGAGCAGCAGCAGGAGCAGGATCGTCTTTTCAAACAGCGCTTTGAGGCACTGTTAGCTGAATATGGCGTCGGGCATTACGACCTTGCTGAGCTAGCAGAGACGTTGCTCAGTTATGAGTTGTGGCAGCTGGATACAGTGCCCGGCGAGCAACAATAATAGTATGCATGCCCAGCATGTATGGAGCGCTTATCGGTAGCGATAAATGCGTAGGCTGGGCAAAAAGGCATCCTGCTCGAGCTTTTCATCACGGCGCCGCGCACGAGTGCGAGTGGTGGGGGGCTGTAAGGGAGGCGCATTAATATGAGGCAATCGCTGACTGTTTTCAGGAACAAAGATAGGCATGGCGGCATTAAGTGCTTGCCTTGTGTGTCCATCGGCGAGTGGTTCAGTAAAAAATAGGTTTGCCCGCATGAGTGGCGCTTGTGTTTGCACCTGAGCAAGCATTTCACTGCTAGGGATATCGGCTAGTTTGCGTAGTTGAATGCGAATATGGGCTGCGTCGGTGTCGAGCTGTAAAAGCCTTTTTTCAGCTTCCTGCACAGACATCCGTTTAATAGATCTGCCGCTGCTATACCATGCAAAACGAACCCTGGAGACAGGCGCTTGTGCGATAGGTAGCTGCCGCCAACTCTGTTTAAGATGTAGCCTGGCTAGCCCATTGCGGCGTAATGCTTCGTCTACCTGAGGGTGGCGCTGGGGTAAGCGGCTTTTTGCATCACTGAATGATTCAGGCAACGCCTGTTTAATGTGTTGCAACCGTTCACTTAATCCGGCTTTTGCCTGATTAATGTGGTGTATCGCTTCGAGTAGCTCTTCGTTAGCTGCGATGATTGCAATGTAATTGCGTGTTTCCCGACCATCTTGGTCTTGCTGATGCCACATATCGAAAAGCGCTTCACGTAACCAGTAACGATCAGGTGTTGGTTGATTAAAGACCCATGTGGGGGGTATCTGCTGCTCGTATAGTGAGGCTGCAGCCTCAATCTTATCAAGCAGGTGGTCAAACTGCTGCTCCAGTTGAAGCAGCACCTGATACGCTGAAGGTGATCGTTCTGGCCGGGACTTGGGCATAGTCAATTAGTATTCTCTAAGAGAGTGGCGCATCTCGGTCTGCTTGAGCTAATAATGTCTCTATATCGGCTTCATCCATCGCAGATTCACCTGATATACGATGAGACTCTTCGGCCCAGGCGCCCAGATCCAATAACTGACAGCGCTTACTGCAGAAAGGGCGATAAAGACTTTCGGGTAGCCAGGGCACACGTGTAGCACACTGCGGGCAATTAACCTCAAGAGGGGAATCGTTAGCGGGGCGCGTCATAAAAACTCCTAATACATTATAAGTGGCAAGCGTTCAGGCGCTAGGCTGGCGGCGATACAGTTCATCAAGGCGTGACACTTGCTGCATCATGCTGGCGTGATCACCGCTGTTATCAATCACATGATCCGCTTTTGCTAGCCGTTGCTCACGGGGAAGTTGGGCCGCGAGGATAGCATGCACCTGACTTTCACTCACCCCATCACGTTGTAGGGTTCTCGATAATTGTAGCTCTTGTGGAATATCTACCACGATAGTGTGGTTAACCAGGGCATGCTGACCTGACTCAAATAGAAGTGGTGATACAAGTAGCACATAGGGCGCGCCTCTAGCGCTGAGTTCCTCTAGATGCTGCAGTATTCGCTGCCTAATTTTGGGATGGGTGATCGACTCCAACCACTGCCTCTGGGCAGGGTCATTAAATACAATCGTGCGTAAAGCGGCGCGATTCAGCGTGCCATCTGGATTGATGACGAGATCGCCAAAGCGTTGGTTGATGGCAAGAAGAGCATGCTCACCTGGGGCGACAATTTCTCTAGCCACATCATCGGCATCGACCCATGGGGCGCCCAGTGTTTCAAAGGCGCGTGCAACGGTGGATTTACCTGATCCTATCCCCCCGGTTAAGCCGATAATCATGTATTACCCCAGATCGCCAAGTTTTAAATAGCCTAGTTTTAAATAGCTTAGTTATAAAAAGCTAAGTCTTAAATAAGCAGGCTAAGATATAGGGCCATTAGCTCATCACCGACTAATAAAGCGACCCAGCCCGCCAGCGCAAGAAAAGGGCCGAAGGGCATGGGTTTGCCGCGCAAACGTGGCAAACAAGTTTGCGCGATGAGACCCACAATGGCGCCCAGGCCTGCTGAGAGTATTAAAATCAGCGGCAGAAAACTCCACCCTAACCAAGCGCCAAGAGCTGCAAGCAGCTTGAAATCACCAAAGCCCATGCCTTCTTTCCCGGTGACCAGCTTAAATAGCCAATAGAAGCTCCATAACGTTAAATAGCCTGCCATTGCCCCTATCACGGCATTGGATAGCATAAAGGGCTGAAAGAGTAACTGGAATAGCAGCCCCGCCCAAAGTAGCGGTAGGGTAATTACATCAGGCAGTAGTTGGGTGTGAAAATCGATCACCGCAAGGGTTAGCAGTGCTAAACAAGCGCCGTAAATAAACAGTGCTTGTGATGTGAGGCCGTAAAGAGCTAATACCGACAAGGCCAGCAGGCCACCGGCCAATTCCACCAGCGGATACTGCACGCTGATACTGGTTTGGCACTCCGCACAGCGCCCTCGGCGTTTAATCCAGCCAACAAGCGGCAGATTGTCATGCCATTTGATAGGGGTTTCACAGCGTGGGCACATCGAACCTGGTGTTGCCAAATTAAAGCGTGGCGTCGGTTCAGCGCCAAGCTCGAGAGCCGACCGAGCTTCGTTGCGCCAGCTACGCATTAACATAACGGGTAGCCGTGTAATCACTACGTTAAGAAAGCTGCCTAGACATAACCCGACGAATAACACGATGAACCACATGATTAGTGGAAGGTGGTGCATGAAACTCCTTAACGTCGATAAGTAGATAAAAGCTTATAGGGCTGAGCCTAAGTCAAAGATAGGCAAATACATGGATACAACAACACCGCCCACCAATATGCCAAGGACGACGATGATGATCGGTTCCATTAGCGAGGTGAGGGCATCGACTTTATTGTCGACTTCTTCTTCGTAATAGTCAGCTACACGATTGAGCATTGCATCAAGCGAGCCCGCCTCCTCACCGATACTGACCATTTGAATCGCCAGCGGTGGGAAGCGATTGGTCATTCGCATAGCAAAGTGCAACTGCTGCCCGGTGGCGACGTCTTGACGGGTTTGTACCACTGCGCGTTCATACACTTTGTTGCCTGTGGCGCCTGCCGCGGTATCCAAGCCCTCAACCAGCGGTACGCCGGAAACAAAGGTGGTGGCTAACGTGCGCGAAAACCGCGCAATAGCTGATTTATGCATAATATCGCCTATCACCGGCAAGCGAAGTAACAACGCATGCATGCGGTAGGCAATTTTAGGGGAGCGCTCAATGCTTATTTTTAGCACCAGCACTAAGCCAATCAGTGCACCGAGTGCTGCAAGCCAGTAGCGTTGAGCAAGCTCTGAGAGATTGACTGTCATCTGGGTTAGTGCGGGCAATTCAGCACCGAAGCTTTGGAACATGCTTTCAAATTCAGGCACCACTTTAATCAGCAGTAGCATGGTGACCGCAATACCAATTGTCATAACCGCCGTGGGATACCAGAGGGCTTTCTTAACGCGTGCTTTGAGTGATTCTACTTTCTCTTTGTAAGTGGCAATACGATCCAACATTTGATCTAGTGCACCTGATTGCTCGCCAGCATCCACCAAGTTAACAAACAGACGGTCAAAGTGCTTGGGATGGCGACGAAGGGCGTCAGAAAAACTAGAGCCCGATGAAACATCGCTCATCATGTGCTGAACCAGCGCCACCATAGCAGGTTTTTTGAGACTCTCAGCGACTACTTGAAGTGCCTGTAAGAGGGGAATGCCTGCACGAATCATCGTCGCCATCTGACGGGCAAAGACCATGATGTCATTGGGAGAGATGCGTCCACTGCCACCCAGGCCACCCTTTTTACTGATACGCCCAATAACAATATTTTGCTTGGTTAGCTCGGCCGCTACTTCGGCTTTACTGCGGCCAATCATTTCGCCACTTAAGGGTCTATTTTGTGGACCTTTGCCTACCCACTTCCAGCGGAACAGTTTGATAGCGGGAGTTTGGCGTCGACGCGTCGTTTTAGCCATGCCTTACTCCTTGCTCACTCGGTTAACCTCTTCAAGGCTGGTAATCCCCTGCATGACTTTTAGTAGTCCGCTGCGATGAAGACTAGGGTAACCTTCGCGCCGGGCTTGCTGATCAATGTCGAGTGCATTGGCATCGCGCATAATCAACTGGCGCATGGCTTCTGTAATAGGCACAACTTCATAAATACCGACGCGCCCTTTATAACCATGTGTGCAGTGTTTGCAACCTACCGGTTTGTAGATCGTTGCCTGAGTAATTTCTTCGTTTTTAAAGCCCTCTTTGCGCAGTGCCTCATGGGGTATCTCTACAGGCTCTTTACAGTGTTTGCAGAGCTTGCGCGCTAGGCGCTGAGCAATAATTAAACTCACCGCACTGGCAATATTAAACGAAGTAACACCCATATTAGCCAAGCGTGTCAGCGTCTCGGCAGCCGAGTTGGTGTGAACGGTGGAGAGCACTAAGTGACCGGTCTGAGCTGCTTTAATGGCAATTTCAGCGGTCTCAAGGTCGCGAATTTCACCTACCATCACCACATCAGGGTCTTGACGTAAAAAAGCCCGCAGGGCGCTGGCAAAATCAAGACCAATTTTAGGCAATACGTTGACCTGATTAATCCCTGATACTTTAATTTCAACCGGATCCTCTGCCGTACAAATATTGCGTTCAACTTTGTTAAGAATATTAATGCCGGTATAAAGCGATACTGTTTTACCGCTACCCGTTGGACCAGTGACTAGGATCATGCCCTGAGGCTGTTTCAACGCATGCTCGTAGTGTATGCGCTGCTCATCGGTAAAGCCCAGTTGCTCAATGCCAAGCTGCGCCGCAGTAGGATCTAGAATCCGCAGCACTAATTTTTCGCCATAAACGGTGGGTAGCGAGTTAACCCGGAAGTCGAGAGAGCGAGTCCGTGAAAGCTTTAGCTTAATCGCGCCATCTTGCGGCAAGCGGCGTTCGGAAATATCCAGGCGGGCCATGATTTTAAGGCGGGCGGCAATGCGACTGCGCATCGCAAACGGTGGCCTGGCCACCTCAATCAACATGCCGTCAACGCGAAAGCGTACCCGGTAAAGCGTTTCGTAAGGCTCAAAATGGATATCGGACGCACCCCGCCGAATAGCGTCTAATAAAATCTTATTAACAAACTTAACGATGGGTGCATCTTCGCTGTTCTGGGAGGACTCTTCGAGCGGTACCTCATTGCCATCACTGCTTTGCACAATGTTTAGCGAGCTCACTGCATCGTCAATATCTTCCAGCTCATCAAGCATGCCACGCTCATTTTGAGCAAGGTAGTTATTGAGTGCGACAGTGATTTGATCAACGGGAGCGAGAACGCCTTCAACGCTGAGCCCCGTTGCAAACTGCAGCTCATCAAGTTGGGTCAACGTCGCGGGGTAGGGTACCGCCACGGTAAGGCGATGCCCATGGCGGGCTAACGGCAAAACGTTAAGGCTTTGCAATACTTTAATGGGGTAATCAGTAGCAGGCGGCAGAGTAGAGAGGCGCATTGCCTCAAGATCAATCACGGGAAGGCCGTACTCCCATCCAGCCGCCACCGTTGCTGCGATTGGGTCGACTAATCCACTCTCAATCACATGCTGCAGTAGCGATATTTCCAGATCGGAAGCCGTCGTTTCAGCTGTCGCTGCTTGGGCATCGCTTAACAAACCATGATTGACTAAACGCTGGGCAATACCACGCAGACCACCCCGTGCAGCAGCGTGACTCAAAGTTGATTCAAAGGGGGGCTGGCTCATTCAGGGACCTGTTCAACATCAGCGTAGGCGGTCTATTTGTACCATAAAACTAGCGTTTATAGACACTCAATGGCTGACATCTCTAACAGTTCAAGTTTTAGTCAGCTAAGCCGATAGCGTTAACAGTGCGTGTTGTAAAAAAATATCGCGCAAGCTAATGTAATGTCTATAGTTCCTAACTATTTTTAAGGAAACTTGTTCCTTATTAGGAATTACCTTTGCCCCCTAAGGAGATACTTTAATGCCGAAACCTGCACAGCCGGTCACCCGCAATACCAAACAAGGCGGTTTTACCCTGATTGAGCTACTAATCGTAATCGCAATTATTGGTGTTCTATCGGCGGTGGCCGTTCCTCAGTATCAGTCCTATACACAACGGGCAGAGGCAACTTCCGCGTACACTACTTTAAGATCACTTCAAACTGGGTTTGATGCAGCAATAGCATCAGGAATTAACCCTTCTGATGAGTTCACTAGTGATACAGCTTTTGAGGATTTTGTAGGTTTTGATAACGGTTCTGTATCTGGTGGAAATACAGTTTCTTACGCTAATATCGGTACGAACACTCCTAGTATTATTTTCACATTTGGAAGTTTTGGAGGCAATGACTCCAATACGATGAGAGTAGTTCGTGAAAATAATGGGAGTTGGAATTGCTCTGCAACAATCCAATCTAATATTCGCCCGCGTGGCTGCCAAGATGATTTCCCAACTAATTAATTATTTTATGATTTTTTGCTACTTTTCAGCCGTTCTTTAGGAGCGGCTGCTTTATTTCCTCAATCCCTACGCATTTGTTCTTTACACTGTAAGCTCTGACCTTAAGCGAGGAGCTTACAGTGAACCCTCTTAGAATAATTATCATCAGTGCGCTTAGTGCATCAATGCTCAATAGTATCGCGTTGGCTCAACCTGCTCATGCCCCCGCACACGGAGCACGGGATAATGCCCATCAGCATGAGACTAACCGACACCGCCCAGAGCGTGAGGGTCGCATTGACTTACCGCGCATTAATGAGCGCGAACTACGCCAACTATTGCGCCAGCATGACGCGCCGCGAGCTGAACCCTTACCGCCAGGTATTCAGCGTAATTTAGAGCGTGGTAAACCATTGCCGCCGGGCATTGCTAAGCGCTTTGATGGCCAGTTAGCAGCGCAATTACCGCGCTACCCCGGTTACGAGTGGGAGCGAGTGGGCGCTGACGTTGTTTTGATCGAAGCGGCTACGCGTATTGTGATTGATGTGTTAGTGGATGTATTGCGCTAAGCCATCACCATAAGTGTCTCGAAAATTACATCTCGGCGGATTAAGGTGGACAGTCACAACGGTTCAATTTCACCCACGGGAGACTCAATGACTGACCACACTTTACAGGCGCGCTTAAAGATCGCTATTTCAATTGCTGAAGAAGCAGGGCAGGTGATCATCGCCGCTAGAGAGCAGCAAGATTTCGCGCATCGATTAAAAAAAGATAATGAGCTGGTCACCGATGTGGATGTGGCGGTTGATCGGCTTATTAGTCAGCGGTTGGAAGAACATTTTCCTGGCGAAGCACGCTTGAGTGAGGAGCTGGCCCCGGAAAGCGCGTTGCATGTGAATGCACCACAGCTCTGGGTGGTGGATCCCATTGATGGAACGGTGAATTTTGCCCAAGGTTTGCGCCATGTGGCGGTTTCGATTGGCTGGATGGAAAATGGCGTCGCCAAAGTGGGTGTTGTTCATGCGCCATTTTTAAGTGAAACCTTCAGTGCCACTGAAGGTGGCGGTGCTTTTTGCAACGGACAGCCCATCCATCCAAGTAGTGCAGATTCGCTAGCGCATACGTTGGTAGGCACCGGGTTTCCTTACCGTAAAGAGGCGCGTAAGCAGTTGCTTAAGCGTTTAGAAGCGGTGCTAACACATTGCCAAGATATTCGCCGTAATGGTGCCGCCGCGCTTGATTTATGTGATGTGGCTTGTGGTCGTTTAGACGCGTACTACGAAAGCGTTTCGCCTTGGGATTTTGTTGCAGGCTGGGTTATCGCACGAGAAGCGGGCGCACGTGTAGGTCATCTGTATGAAGTACCGCAGGAAGTGCCGGCAGACCTATATCCTGAGCATTTGTTGGTTACCACACCCAGCGTACACGATCCCATGAAAGAGCTGCTGCTTGAAGCTGATCAGAACTGACCATCGTAGCGGGTGCAAGCATAACCGGTGTATGACAAATACTTGAAAAGAAAGCGCTATAAGGGCTTTTCATTTATGCAATAAAAAGCTAGTATACGCACCGTCTTGAGGCAAAGATGTAGCGGCCAATAAAGACAGCGGAGCGTGGCGCAGCTTGGTAGCGCGTTGCAATGGGGTTGCAAAGGTCGCAGGTTCGAATCCTGTCGCTCCGACCAAGAACATATAAAACGGTCACTTAGCTAATTGCTATAGTGGCCGTTTTTGTTTGGCAGTTGAAAGAGGTATTGAAGCATACAAATAACTCTCGATTGAATCGCTGCTGATATTGACCTTCCCCTAGATTATTATTCCACTGGCCCAACGAGACTCTTTACAGTATGCCGCCCTTTGAAGAGCCCCTGATTCAATCCCATTAGGCGTTGTGTACAGGTTGGGCTCCATTTCCCTGGTGTTTGAAGGTTTTCTAATCTCTGTCGTCAGTTTCTCGTTGGGTATGAGTGATCAACGTGATCCTTTTGCCACGTGTTTATGGAACCTATTCCTTTGCCTTCAGCTCAATAGCAGTGGGTACGGCAAAAGGAGATCTGCCATGAAGCATGTCAATAAGTGCGGAAAATGTGGTAAGGAATACAAGCCCGAAGTTGCAGACAAGCCGGAACACACCACCAAATGTGGTGCTTGTGGGGCAGAGGTATATGAGCACGGCGCTCCATCCCCGTATGAAGTTGACGGTGAAAGTGATGATGAACATCTCGTTGAAAAGGGGCTGCGAAAGGTAACTGAAGGAATTACTGGCAACAAAAAGTAATTAGCAGCTCACACCTTCCTATAAAAGCAACAATTTATGAATTGTTGCTTCTTCGTTTTGTACTCAGTGCTTATTTGAATAAAGAGCACTCCTCAACACATGGGTGCTAGTGCAAGCTTCAGTTATTCGTGTGGTTCGATCAGTGCTTGATAGTCAGCCTTGGGAAGGTCTTGCAGGTTCATGTAGGAAACGTGAATGGCCATTTCCGTCAGTTTGAACGCTGCCAGTTCGTCAATCAGAGATAGAGCTAGGTCGTAGTTGGATAGGCTGGCGGCAATGCCCGGCGTCCAGTGGTGAGCTTTGATGGCTCGGGCAATGAGCACGTCTCGTTCAGAGATGAGGGAGAAGGCTGCGGACTGGTAGGCATAGCGCCAGTAATCGCAATAACAGGTGATAACGAACTCTCGGAAGGTGTTGGTCAGTACTTTATGAAGGGCTGCCCGGTTCTCTACGCCCGATTCAGGAAGGTTGCTGTGCTCTCGCTGTATCTGCTCAATATGATCCCAGCGACTGTGGTAGGCGGCTTTGTCCAACACTTTCTCCTTATTCGTAGTTGAGAGGCCACCAATATAGCTATGATCTCAAGCTTCACTCAACCCTCTTTGGCTGACTTCTAGGGTGGAATAATAACTGGAGAGCGCGCCTTTCAGGCGGCCAACCTACTATCACAATAAAGCCCCACTGAAAACTCCAGCAGGGCTTTTCGTATTAATAATCTATGCAGCAAAAATTCTGAATATAGCTCTACGTTTATCCAATACTCGGGCCTGTGATTTATGGCCGATGGTCGAACGTATCGCCGGGCCGAGTCGCTGATGGCTCACGCGATGAAGCCTGAGGCTGTCGAGAGGCTCGACTTGCGGCGCTGCGCCCACGAAACCCATTCCATGCTTCTTTAGCTTTTTGTCGATTTGCTGGTTTGCGAAGCCAGTTTACGAGCGCCAATATAATCCATTTTCTCATATAAACCTCCTAGTTCTTGATGGCGAAAGATGCAACTGAGTTTAATTGGGGCAATAACTTAACTCTTGAAGATTTGGTATAGCTCATTGTTTGATTTGACGCTAGGCGGTGTTCTGAGTTCCCTAGCCCGTGCAGCTCACAGCTGTTATTCACCGTATGCATAAGATCAACGTTGTACCGGCCTCTCATAAAAAGTGGTCTTCGACTGCTCTTAATACAACAGCAGCTAATTAATAGAGGAAGTTCGCTTCGCGGCACGGCTCAATTCAGTCGTTAGGCAGCGGTGGGAACAACAGTCGCGATCCTGCATCTGAAAGCGAAGCCCTGCTCGATGGTGCTCAGGCGGTAGATTCAGCTTTGAAGTGCAATGTGATCGTGGTTAAAGAATACCTCGCTGGGCGTCAGGTAGCCGAGTCGTTTGCGAGGGCGGTCATTCAGCCGATCTTCTACCGCTTGCAGTTCCTACTCGGATCGGTGATGTAGAACCCAGCCCGGTGCAGGGCGGCGATCTGGTAGCGTTGTTCCAGGGTCAGGTGCCGATAGTTCATGTGCAACTCCACTGGCCGGTGAAGCGGCGCAAGCTACGGCACTTGGCCCGCTTCAATTCAAGGAAATTGCACTTCGCGATTTATTCCACCGCGGTTGCGGAAAGGCGATCGACTTCGATAGATGTCGAAACTGCACAGAAAAATTTCCTGCTATTTTTATTTTAAAAAATCAACAGCGTATGATTTTTATAGTCCAAGGGTAGGCAACAAGCGTCCCGCGCATTAAAAAAAGCCAGATCAGTGCTCTGGCTGGGTTTTAGACAATTGAGTGGGAGTAAATCACGCCATTCAGGAACTGTCTCCGGCCATGGGAATGGATGTAACGTAACGTATTGTTTTTAAATGGATGCCCGAATGGGCCTGCTGATCATCGTCGGATTGTCCACGTTCTTCGCTGAAGTCATCGCCCAGTTGCTACGTGGCAGTATTGATCGGTTCCGGGGACGGTCGCCATCCATGCCACCAGCTCGTTGCTGGAGATGCTGGCAGGTATTGCCACGATGGCGTGGCTGAAATCGCTTGAGGCCGCTCTTCAATGAAAAGCGACCACGCGCTTCGATTTGATTGCATCTCTCGTCAGCGATAGCGCGGCATCAAACCGGTCGGCGTAAGAAGTGGCGGCAAGCACTCTACGCATGCTGGCGTGTGCCTCATCCTGCGGAAAGTTTCACGAACGGGCATCGGCTTTCGGAGGGCAGCCAAAAGCACGCCGAAAGGCATGTGTAAATGCGCTCTGCGACGTATAACCGACCTTGCTTGCGGCGAGGGCGACGGTCATATCACCACGCATCAGTGCGGCCCGGGCAATGGTGAGCCGCCATGCGCGCAAGTAGGCAAGCGGCGGCTGTCCTATTCGGTGTGTGAATGCGGCAGAGAAGGCAGCGCGTGACATGCCCGCCACGCTGGCAAGCCGAGCCACTGTCCAGGGTTGCGCGACGTCTGCGTGCATTGCGCGGAGCGCTTTGCCAAGCCGAGGCTCGGAGATCGCGCTGAGCCATCCCATTTCAGTTTGTGTTGCATGCTCGGCGTACGCTCGGATCGCTTCCACCACCAGCACGTCTGCAAGCCGGGCACTCACGATGTCGCTCCCTATCATGTCCCGTTCCATCTCCTTGCTTACAAGCGCGAGAATCGTCGCGATGGCTCCAGACGCGGGCGAAGACCGCGAAACGATCATAAACGCGGGCAGCCTGTCGAGCAGGAAGTCTGCATGTGACGCAGTGAACGTGACGGTTCCTCCGATACCGATCGTGTCGTCTCCGCCGATGTGGGCCACGTCGCAGCCGGAACCATAGAGAATCCGCCCATCAGTAGGCGTCACGTCGGGGTCGCTGGCCACGACATATGCGGTTCGTCCGAGCAGACATATGTCCCCTTCATGCATAAGTTGCGGCTCGCGCCCCGGAAGCATCAACCACTGGCTCCCGCGCAGCAAGGCGACAAACTTGAGCCGGTCAATGGCAGGAAACGCGAGCGCCCACAGCCCCGCTGCTTCCATACGAGTACGTCTAACGACCCTTGCTCCAAGAACGTCGAGGACGTCTGACAGAGGATCGTACGAATTTTTAGATGATTGCGATAATTTCATGGATATTCACGCATAGACAGTCTTTATTCTAGTACATATCCTTCAGGTCCTTCAGGAATGTTTCGTTAGGAGAGCCGCAATGAGTATCGCAAAAAAGGTTGTAGTGATCACGGGAGCAAGCAGCGGTATCGGCCGGGCAACGGCGAAGCTGCTTGCAAAGCACGGTGCGTTCGTCGTTCTGGGTTCCCGAAGTGAGTCGGCGCTTCAGGCTGTGACCGACGAGATCAACGCCGCTGGCGGCAAAGCAGTGTTCAAGAAAACCGATGTGCGTCATCGGGGCGAGCTTGAAGAACTTGTCGCCTTGGCGGTCGAGCAGGGCGGCAAGCTTGACGTCATAGTGAACAACGCTGGGGTTGGGCCTATCTCTCGTTTTGATGCGCTGTGCGTGGAGGATTGGGATTTGATGATCGATATCAATTTCCGCGGCACGCTTTATGGCATCGCTGCTGCACTGCCGGTGTTTGCGCATCAGGGGAGTGGGCACGTGGTCAACGTCGTTTCTACGGCGGGCATCCAGGTTTCCCCGACCATGGGCGTCTATGCCGCCACAAAAAACGCGGTGCGCACGGCGACCGAGGTGCTGAGGCAGGAGTCAGGCCCGAATCTTCGCGTGACCGAAATCTCTCCAGGCGTGATCGCTACGAGTTTCGTTGACGGCATTAAGGATGAAACCGCGAAGAAAATGATTGACGAGGGACTTGGAGGTATTGCGATCTCGCCTGACGCTATCGCGCGTGGCATCCTTTTTGCAATTGAGCAACCGCCGGAAGTGGATGTTGGAAGCATCGTAATCCGTCCGACGGCACAGAGCTGAGTGTCTGCTGCGAAAATATCTCCAGCGCGAGCCGACTTTCCCGGAGTAATCCCCCCGCCCATTGGCTGACGCCAGAAGTGGAATTTCCCCGTACGCTTTTCCAAGGAGATTCCATGAAGAAAGCCCGTTTCACCGACAGCCGGATCACTGCCGTGCTCAGGCAGGCGCAGGCCGGCACGCCCGTGCCTTTTGACGGACGCGATGTCAGAAAAATGGTGAGCCCATCTCATAGGGTGCTGTTTTTCCCCGGCCAGCACCTTCCGAAGTTTGCGGATTTTTGCTCCTTCGCCTTTGTCATTGGCATGACCTGTCAAGTCTCGGATGTTGCTGTCGAAACATCTTATCTACGTCGCGTGGTCACGTTTCATGGCATTTTGGCCTTCTCCTTCAATCTTGGCGTATTGGCACTTACTATCAATGTGCTTGCAGGCTTTCTCTGAGGTAGCTCATGACCCTTCAGTGGGCCGGTATTTACGTTATCTCTGCTTCGCTCTGCGAACCCTGGCAAATTAACTAGGTGCGCTGCCATCCTTTGGCTGCGATTCATTACCTTCTTGAAGTCGTGCGATGGACGCATCTCCCTGCTTTGCTAACGTCGCCATGCGGTCAATCTGTTCATTCAGGCGGGGCAGAGCCTCTTGGCGATAGCTTGATAGATCGTCAATGGCGCCCATAACCTCGGTAAAAGCCTCTTCAAGTACTTGCATGTCCAGCATCGCCGAGGAGGCCCGCTTTTGGATATCTACGCCCTGCTGGCGCAGCGCTTTAGCTGTGCCGCCAATCAACTGCGACGTAGTGGTGTTGAGCGCTTCAATGCGATCCAGCACTAGGCGCTGATTGGCCATCGCCATAGCAACGGTTACCGCGACCGTGAGGGCAGAAACGGTGACGTTAATCGCCCTGTCCACGCCGCGTATCAATTCCCGGTTGTTGCGGATAATGACCTCTAGCGCCAGCACGCCTTGCTGACTGACCGCTAGCTGTTGCTGTAGGTCGACGATACGCTGACGCAGAGGAAAGAGCAGCTCCTCCTCAAGAAAGTGACGACGTGGATCATTGCTATCGCGCACGGCGGTCTCATCGCATAGCCGGCGGTCGATAATGCGGCCGAGGGCAACTTGGCGGTTCAGTTCTCTCAGGATTTTAGTAAGCGCTTGCTGATCATCGCTCAGCGTGAGGTTGTCACGATGGAGCATGTCGCGACCGCCTTCCAGATCCTCAATAATCGCATCCAGTGCCTGCTGGGTATTTTCGAACTTTCGAAAGTAGCGCTGCAGGCGGCTATCGAGACCGGGAATGATCGCCAGAACGCGATCCAAAGCGGTCGGCGCCAGGCGGTGGCGAGCGGGGTCAAGGCCCTCCATGCGCCCGCGAAGGTCGGTCAATGCCTTGGCCACCGGCCCGCCTTCGTCGCCCTGGTCGGCTAACTGACGCAGGGGCGTTTGCAACATGGCACTGCGATGAGCAGCTTGCTGTTGCAATTCAAGGCCCATCTCATCAACGGCACGCCGCTGGTGAACTGCTGATGCCTCGGCACCCTCAGCTAGGATCTCGTCAACAAAACGCTCAGCCATTGCCTCAAGCTCAGGGTCGCTGTCTGACGCGATGTCTTGTATGAAGTCATGGTCAGTGGCGTTGGTCGGATCAACCTGGTTTGCCTTTGATTGGCTAGTGCCTAACTGGCTCGCGATCTCGTCCACCGGTGGTAGTGAGAGGCGACGTTCACCATCAGGTTGCTGAGTCATGGACATCTCCTGAGCTAACAATAAAACCGTTATAACTGTTTTACGAACTTTACGTGACTCTATCTACGCAGTGCGTCCTGCACATTATGTGGCCGGGCTTAATCTTTGCGTGAATAACGATCTGCGCCTTCCACGAAGCGGCGCAGATCCTCAAGCGCCTTCTCGGTGGTAACCACCGCCTGCGGGCGAGCTGTCTCAATACGGGCCATGGAAACCGCAGTGTCGTCGAGCACGGTTAAGGCCGATTCAATTCGTGCCGAGAGTTTATTTAGCCGGTGCTCGGTCTCCACGAGCAGATCAAGCCTACGTACTAGGGCGGCGCGCTCTTCCTCGCTTAACCGTTTGCTCTCACGATCCAAACGGCTTCGCACGTAGTTACCGTCCACGCTAATTACTCCTCGCGCCTGCGATGCCATAGTGGTGAGCGTATCTACCGCGCCAAGGCATACCTGAGTTACCAGACCTCGCGAACGCTCAAAGGCGAGCTCGCCAGTGTGAAATCGTTCACCCAGCACATCCATAACATGGCGATAGCGGCTATAGAGGCGGTCGGAGAGTATCGCAAGGTCAGGACGCTGCACATCAAGCAGGGTCTGCTTGGCCCGACACATGGCCAGAACCAAATCATCTGCTCCCGCGGGTGGCTTTGTCGGATCGAGTACTGATACGCCAGCCTCATAGGCATTTCGTTCCTCTTCAGCGCGACGTCTAAGGTCTTCGTATATTGTTTGCTTCATCTGACGACGAGCGCGACGGCGAGCCAACCAACCGCGCAGCGTCCGCTCGATTGGCAGCGCCACGGGAATAGCGACAATGCCCGCCAGCCAGCCCAGTAAACTGGGGCTGAAGCCACCCCAAAGAGAGGTCAACCATAGCAGCATGCTAATGAAAGGAATCACCAAACAATAGCGGATGATTACTTGCATGCGCCCGGGAGTTAGCCCTGGAAGTGCCAGGGCAGGGTTGAACAGGCCTACCAGCAGCCAGGGCAGGCAGGTCATAAACAAGCCATAGGAAAATCCCTGCAGAAATCCTAACATTGATATGGCTATCCTTCTGTCATGGAGCTCAAGTAACGACGCTAGCGTAACTGAGATGGCGGTTTTTTGCCTGTATTACGCGTTGCGCAGGCAGCAAAGGGTAGAGCTAAATAGCGCTTTCCGTTAAGCTCCTCAGCAATCTTATCTGCCTGCTTTGAGGTACCGTATGTGGAGCCGTCTTAGGCTTTCTGCAATATCACTATCGCTCATAATGATAGCGGGTTGCTCAGATCCCAAAATTGATACTAGCTCCATGCCTGCCTCCGTTGTCTCTGTTGAGAAGGTGCGCGCTTCGCTACCGAGCTACAAACGTGACGAATTTGATCGCGGTTTAATTATCATTGCCACCGCCACCTTTGATGGTGTCGATATTCTCAACCCGCAGCGGATGAATGCCGCTGAGATCGCCGAATCTGCTAATGCACAAATGCATGGCTTAACGGGAGATCAGGTGATTCATCGCGCCGATCAGATTCTACGTGAAAGACGTTCACGAGAGCGCGAGCAAGCGATTCGAACGCTGACACGATTAGAAGAGAAACAGGCGAACGCCGTCCGTGACAAGCAGCAGCTAGATCGCTTTACTATTGATCAAGCACGATTTTATATGAGCGCTAGCCCCTACGGTGCCCCTGAACCGGTGATTGATCTTGAAGTGACCAATGGCACTGATCAGGCTATCTCTGAGCTGTTACTGCGCGGCGTCCTCACCAGTGCTGGTCGCTCGGTACCTTGGGTCGATGAGTCTTTTTATTACGCTGTTCCTGGCGGTATTGAGCCGGGTGAAACACTTAAATCGAGCCTTGCCCCCAATCGCTTTGGCCCTTGGGGGGATGCTCAAATACCTAGCAGCGCGGTGTTGACTGTGACGCTGGAAGGCCTGCGTGGTTCTGACAATAAAGCACTCTGGGATGCTCCTGATTTGACCGAGAGCGAGACTGCACGATTAGAGCGCCTGCGTGAAGAGTATGCAGGCGTTACGCTATCAAATCGTGAGTAAGTGCCAAGCTAGAAGTCGCTGAGTTAATACCTAAAAAGCCCTGCCGGATAAACTCCTGCAGGGCTTTTATTTTAGGTGGCAGGCGTTGGTTGCTGTCAGTACAAACAATCGACTGCTAGTTAATCATTTTGAATCTTTAGCTTCATGGTCCGCGAGCGCCGTGGCTATAGCCTCTTCCCACTGGCCTTCACTCAGATTCCAATGCTCCATTTCTGCTTGGTCTGCTTTGCCTTCAGCCGCGGCCCGCAATCTCTCAACAGAGCTGGTTTCATAGCAGTGCTTAGCGAAATCTTTGGTTTTTCCATCTTTTAACTGGTTAATCATCGACATTGTGAGTTCCTTTCGTCGGTGCAAGGTGAGAAAAATTCCCCATAAGAGTAACTATTACGGCCACTTTTTTCTGCTTTGGTTCCCCAATCGGCGAACTATTCAAGAGCGACCTGGTGTAAAAGCTGATTAGGCAACAAGCGTATCAAAGAAGATTTTGCAGGCAATAGCCGCGAGAAGCAGCATAATCAAGTTGTCAAACCAACGGTGAGGCAATCGTTTGCCCAGGTTAGCGCCCAGGGGCATGGTAGCTAGAATAACGAGCAGTGCCACTATGCTAAACAGGGCGCGCTCCCACGTCAAAATGCCTGTGCTGAGCAGGGCTGGAATTTGCACGCTGGTAATGGCAACAAAAAATACCGAGATTGAGCCGATGTAAACGCGTCGCTCTAGTTGCATGGCATTTAAGAACGTAACCGAGGCCGGTGCTGACATGCCCGCAGCGCCTTGCAGCACACCCGCCAAAATGCCCACTGGAATCACGATCCGGGTGGCGGTATGTAAGGGCAGAGCGAGGTGTCGCTTCGCCAATTTAATGGCCAGATACAGCACAATGGCAAAAGCGACACCCAGTGAAAGTATGTCCGGTGATAATACCACCAGGCCCCAGGTGCCCAGGATTATTCCCAGCCCACCTGCGATAGAGAAAGCGGCCAAGAAGCGCAAAGGCAGCAGGTGGCGACGATATTGCCATACCTGCAATGCGTTGCTAAAAAGATTAGGCGCGAGCAACACTGCGATAGCCAACTGAACGTCATAGAGCATGGTAAGAATCGGTATGACAATAACCGGCACGCCTGAGCCAATGGCACCTTTGACGATTCCAGCGATTAGCAACGTAATAAACGCAATTAGCATGGGCGAGTCCGATTATCCCTAAATGACCAGCCGCCTGTGTTGGGCGGCTGGGTTTTAGGTTGGCATTGTGATTCTCTACGGCGCTATTTCAGTGCTTATTCATTACTTGGCTATCTATTTCAATACGTAGCAAGGCGTATAAGGTTGGCCATCCAGTTTCATCCGACCTTGAGCCACAAAGGACGTCAGCAGTTCGTCCAAGCGCTGCATTAGCTCGGGTTCTGCCGTCAGTATAAAGGGGCCGTGAGCTTTAATTGCACGAATGCCAGGCTCTTTTACGTTACCAGCCACAATACCTGAAAAAGCGCGGCGCAAGTTGGCGGCTAGCTCGTGGGTAGGCTGTTGGCGGTGAAGTGCTAGTGAGCGCATTGCTTCATGGGTGGGCTCAAAGGTTGCTTGGAATTCACGCGCGATGGTCAAGCGCCAGTTGTAATAAAACGCATCCTGGTGGGTGCGTCGGAACTGGGCGATTTCGTCGACGCCCTGGCGCATAGTGCGCGCGACGGCAACCGGGTCGCCGGTAATAATGGTGTAGTAGCGGCGAATATCCTCACCGAGTGTATAGACCAGGAATTCGTCGATTTTCTGGAAGTAGGCCGCGGAGTCAGCGGGGCCGGTGAAAATTAACGGAAAGGGAATATCCTGGTTGCTGGGATGCAGCAAGATGCCCAGCAGGTAGAGAATTTCTTCCGCCGTCCCAACGCCGCCAGGGAAGACAATAATGCCGTGCCCCAGGCGCACAAAAGCTTCCAGACGTTTTTCAATGTCTGGCATTACCACCAGTTCATTAACGATGGGGTTGGGCGCTTCGGCGGCGATAATGCCGGGTTCAGAAATACCTAGGTAACGGCCTTCTTTGCGTCGTTGCTTGGCATGGGCAACATTTGCCCCTTTCATTGGCCCTTTCATTGCACCTGGCCCGCAGCCAGTACAAATATCCAAATCACGCAGGCCTAAGTGGTAGCCCACATCTTTGGTGTACTCATACTCTTCCCGGGAAATAGAGTGACCACCCCAGCACACTACCAAACTCGGATCGCGGCCAGGTTTTAAGGTGCCCGCTTTGCGCAGAATATGGAAAACCGCATTGGTGGTACCTTCTGCGGTACTAAGATCAAAACGTTTATGGTGTTGAATCTCGTTGTAGACGTAAACAATATCGCGAATGATCGACGATAAGTGTTCACGGATACCGCGAATCATGTGGCCATCAACGAACGCTTCCGCTGGGGCATTGGTTAGCTTTAGGCGAATACCGCGATCTTGTTGCAATACTTCAATATCAAAATCTTTATAGGCTTCCAATATCGCCAGGCTATCGTCGCTTGGGTTACCGCAATTGAGCACCGCCAGTGCACACCGCCGAACCAGATCATGAAGGCCGCTCTGAGAGGTGCTATGCAGGCGATTCACTTCATGCTGAGAAAGGACTTCAAGGCTTCCTTCAGGAGAAATAATGCTGGAGAGGGTGGCGCGGGGTTTAACTGTTTCGGTCATTAGCGGAGCTGTCCCTAGTCGTTTGTTAGCTAATGGCAGTCTACCATGCCCTGGCAGCAGGTACAGCGGCGCAACGGGCAACCAAGCCGCTGTGCTACTATAAGGCGTGTTTAACCTGATGCTGCTAAAACAATGGTTCTTTACTATGTTTAATGCCCAATATTTTCGTACATTTATTACATTAGTGGAAACAGGCAGTTTTACTCGCACTGCTCACCGCTTGGAAATGACGCAGCCGGGTGTAAGCCAGCATGTACGTAAGTTGGAAAGCTATTTAAATAAAGAGTTGTTAGAGCGAAAGGGGCGTAGCTTTACGCTAACGGAAACAGGGCGACGAGCTTACGATTATGCATTAAAGCTATTTGCCGAGCATGAGCAGTTTCGCCATGGCTTAGATGATGACTCTTTAGATAGTGGTGATTGCCGGATTGCTTCACCTGGAAGCGTGGGGCTGATGTTCTACCCCTATATTTTGGGTCAGCAGCAAATGCACCCCAATTTAACGGTTAACTATAGCTTCGCTTTTAACCACGAAATTGTGAATGATCTTCTCGAAGGTCGTTATGATATTGGCATTGTAACAGAGGCGATGAATCACGCTGAACTTGACTGCTCTATTTGGCATCAAGAGCCATTATGCCTAGTCGTGCCAGCTGATTTTGCGGGCAGTACTCTCTCCGATTTAATGGGTATTGGGTTTCTTAACTATTACGATGGCATCAACCACGCCAATGCGTTATTGCGCGCCAATTATCCGGATGAGTTTCGCTCAATGACGCATTTCCGTCATCAAGGCTTCACCAACGAAGTTAGCATGGTGTTGGATGCCGTCGCCCGCGGGTTAGGGTTTACCGTAGTCTCCAGACTGGTATTGGAAACCTCCCCCTGGCAGCGCCAAGTAAAAGCGCTGAACCTGTCTAATGCGGTCAATGAAGTGCTCTATCTGCTTCGCCGTCGCGACTCAGTTCTGCCCAAGCGTTACGAGAAGCTGTTAAACGGTTTTCATGCCCAGCGAGTGCAAGAAAAAACGCCCCTGATGCCATCAACGTTATAAGGCATCAGGGGCGTTAGTGTGATGCTAGTCGCGATACTCGTCAATGCTGGGGCAAGAGCAGATCAACTGGCGGTCACCAAACACGTTATCAACGCGATTAACCGCCGGCCAGTATTTCGAGGCTTTTACTGCAGCGGTCGGGAAGGCGGCTAGCTGACGGTCGTAAGGCCGCTGCCAGTCGTTATCCATCAGATCTGCTTGGGTGTGCGGTGCATTGACCAGTGGATTGTTATCCAGCGGCCACTCACCACTCTCCACGCGAGCAATTTCCTCTCGAATCGCTACCATGGCATCGCAAAAACGATCAATTTCATACAGTGACTCAGACTCCGTCGGCTCAATCATCAGCGTGCCGGGTACCGGGAACGACATGGTGGGTGCGTGGAAGCCGTAATCCATTAAGCGCTTGGCAATATCCTCTTCGCTAATACCAGAGGCTGCTTTGAGCGGACGAATATCGATGATGCATTCGTGTGCGACGTTGCCATTCTCGCCGCGATAGAGAATCGGGAAGGACGCTTCTAAACGCTTGGCAATATAGTTGGCATTAAGAATGGCAAGCTCGGTCGCTTCACGCAGCCCCCGCGCGCCCATCATCTTAATATAAGCCCAAGAGATCGGCAGAATGGAGGCGCTGCCAAAGGCTGCTGCAGAAACCGCACCGCTGTCACTGTTCACGCCGTTGATCGGCGTTACCACATGGTTAGAGACAAAAGGCGCCAGGTGCGCTTTAACGCCGATAGGGCCCATGCCTGGGCCGCCGCCCCCGTGAGGAATACAGAACGTTTTATGCAGATTAAGGTGAGAAACATCGCCACCAAAATCGCCAGGGCGCGTTAAGCCCACCTGGGCGTTCATATTGGCGCCATCGATATAGACTTGGCCTCCGTTATCATGAACGATCTTACACGCTTCGCGCACGCTGGTTTCAAACACACCGTGGGTAGACGGGTAGGTCAACATAATGGCCGAGAGCTGATCGCGGTGCTGCTCAGCTTTGGTGCGTAAGTCAGCCATGTCGATATTGCCGTTTTGATCGCACTCCACCACGACGACTTTCATCTGCACCATCGCTGCTGAGGCGGGGTTGGTGCCGTGGGCAGAGCTTGGAATCAAACAGACATCGCGGTGGGCTTCTCCCTGAGCTGCCTGATAGCGGCGTATCGCCACTAAGCCTGCGTATTCACCTTGAGCACCGGAGTTCGGCTGCATGGAAATGTGATCATAACCGGTCACTTCCACCAGAAAGGCCGAGAGCTCGTCAATCATTTGGTGATAGCCAGCTACCTGATCGCGTGGCGCAAACGGGTGCAGGTGGGCAAATGAAGGCCAGGAAACCGGGATCATTTCGCTGGTGGCGTTGAGCTTCATTGTACAAGAGCCCAGCGGAATCATCGCATGGGCAAGTGACAGATCTTTGTTCTCTAGACGCTTTAAGTAGCGCAGCATTTCGGTTTCGCTGCGGTAGCGGTTAAACGTCGGGTGGCTCAAAAAGTCGCTTTCACGCTGGCAGGCAGCGGGAATACCAGAGGTGCCGTTAGCGATCACTTGCTCGTCTAACGCGGCGACAGAAAGGCCGTGCTCATCGCCAAGCAGTACATCAAGCAGCGCCGCCACATCGTGCGCAGTGGTGGTTTCATCCAGGCTGATACCAACATCGCCATTGGCAAAGTAGTGAAGGTTAATATCATGGGTCATGGCGCGGCCATGGATCTTGCCTGCATCAACGCCAGTTAGGCGTAGCGTATCAAACCAGCTGTCGTGGGCGAGCGATACACCTGCCTGCTTTAAGCCTTCTGCAAGGAGGGTAGCTAAGCGATGAACGCGGCCGGCAATTTTACGTAGCCCTTCAGCACCGTGATAAGTGGCGTAAAAGCCTGCGATGTTGGCCAGCAGTGCTTGGGCGGTACAGATGTTCGAGGTCGCTTTCTCGCGGCGGATATGCTGTTCGCGGGTTTGCATGGCCATGCGCAGCGCTGTATTGCCGCGACTATCTTTGGAAACGCCAATGATACGACCAGGGATAGAGCGCTTGAGCTTGTCAGAGGTGGCAAAGAAAGCCGCATGGGGGCCGCCAAAGCCCATTGGTACACCAAAGCGCTGGGAGTTGCCTACTACAATGTCAGCGCCGAACTTGCCTGGCTCTTTCAGCAGCACCAGGCTCAGAAGGTCGGTGGCCACACAGGTCATGATGTTACGGTCGGCGGCTGCGCTTATCAGCGAAGCAAGGTCGCGAACCTGGCCGCTTGCCGAGGGGTACTGCACTAAGGCACCAAACACATCGTGATTGGCGAGCTCTTCAGCCGGGCCAGTGATCAGCTCAAAGCCAAAGAACTCGGCGCGGGTTTTAACCACATCCAGGGTTTGCGGAAAAACGTCGTCGGCGACGAAGAAAGCATTGGATTTACTTTTCTTATTGCCACGCTTGCACAGTGCCATGGCTTCGGCAGCAGCGGTGGCTTCGTCTAGCAGTGAAGCATTGGCAAGCTCCATGCCGGTTAAATCCATCACCACCTGCTGGAAGTTCAGCAAGCCTTCTAGGCGACCCTGGGAAATTTCTGGCTGGTAGGGGGTATAAGCCGTGTACCAGCCTGGATTTTCCAGCACGTTGCGCTGAATAACCGCCGGCATGTGAGTACCGTAGTAGCCCTGACCAATGTAGCTTTTAGCCACACGATTTTGTCGCGCTAGCTGTGCCAGATACTCTAATGCTTCTGCTTCGCTGCGCGGTTCATCAAGCGCCAGCTCGCGCCCTAAACGAATGTCGCTGGGCACAGTCTGCTCAATCAGATCTTCCATGTGCTGCATATTGAGCGCTTTTAACATGGTGGTGACGTCATCGGGACTTGGCCCATTATGACGTTTGATAAAAGCATCGTGGTCGGCCAGCTCGGCCAGGCGGCGTGTTTCAATAGGCATGGGAAAGATTCCGAACGTTAAGAGAGAACCGTGCAGGGGCAATAAGCAAAGAGCCTGCCACTAAGGGCAGGCTTAAATACAAAATTTAGTCGTCAGCGCTAAGCGTGGCTTGATAGGCGTCTGCGTCAAGCAGGCCGTCAAGGGCATCGCTATCTAAGCGTACTTTCATAATCCAGCCGCCTTCATATGGGGCTTCATTGACCGTTTCTGGGGCGTCTTCAAGGGCTTCGTTTACTTCAATCACTTCGCCACCCACCGGGGAGTAGAGATCAGAAGCGGCTTTAACCGACTCGATAACACCAAACTCCTGACCTTTGGTCAGTGCTGCCCCTACTTCAGGAAGTTCAACAAACACCACATCACCTAGCGCTTGCTGGGCGTGATCAGTAATGCCGACAGTAACGGTGCCATCTTGGTGGTCAAGCACCCACTCGTGGCTTTCAGCGTAACGAAGATTGGCAGGAAGATTGCTCATGATGTTTTCCTATATGAAACAGTTTTCTGGACTCGAGCATACTAGCGGTTGTCGCTCGCCTTGGCGACTATCGGTTAGTGCATCGTCATTAGTCGATAGTCAGAGGAGTAGCTGAGCGAATAATGCTGCATGTTAACGTGTTTCCAATCGGAAACAAATTTCTTCTTCGCTCCTGCTGAGGGCTTTAGGAATTGTCACTGCAATACGTTATTCGTTTGTATTTGGTTATGAAATAAGCGGCATCCTCTATGCACAAGCGACATCACCATAGATCCTTGCTGAGTATATGGTGTAAAACATGCGTGATGACTCCGTGACAGTCGGGAGTTTGATAGCCAAAATAGGCCTAAGCAGCGTCAGGCTACGTATCGTAAATAATGTATAAATGTCGCAAACCAACTGGGCGAGGAGAAGCGCGTGGAAGCATTAACTAATCTGTTAGGGGTCATCAACGGCGTGGTCTGGGGACCCGTCATGTTGGTGCTATTACTAGGCGTGGGGGTTTACCTGCAGCTTGGCTTGAAACTGATGCCGATTAGAAAGCTCGGCATGGGTTTCAAGCTAATGTGGGCTGGCCGTGAACCAAAACCTAAAACGGGCAAGCTGGCGGAAAAAGAGGGCGATGAAGGGGAAATTTCTCCCTTTGATGCTTTGATGACCGCACTCTCCGCGACCATTGGTACCGGTAATATTGCTGGCGTTGCAACGGCCATTGCGTTAGGTGGGCCAGGTGCCGTTTTCTGGATGTGGATTACTGCATTAGTCGGCATGGCAACTAAGTTCGCCGAAGCGGTACTGGCCGTGCGTTATCGTGAAACCGATAGCACCGGGTTCCATGTTGGCGGGCCAATGTTTTATATCAAAAATGGCCTGGGTAAAAAATGGCTGTGGCTAGGCGGTGTCTTTGCTTTCTTCGGTGCCGTGGCTGCCTTCGGGATTGGCAATACCGTACAGTCAAACTCGGTAGCGGATGCAATGGACGCCACCTTTGGGGTGCCGCACTGGATCACGGGTGTGATCATTATGGTATTAGCCGGGGCTGTCATCCTGGGTGGTATCAAGCGTATTGCGAAAGTCGCGGGCAAGCTGGTACCGATTATGGGCATTGCCTATGTGGTCGCAGGCCTGCTGGTGTTGATCATTAATGCCGGGCAGATCGGTGAAGCGTTTGGTTTGATCTTCTACTACGCCTTTAACCCAATGGCCGCCGCGGGTGGTTTTGCGGGTGCTGCGGTGATGGCGGCGATTCGCTTTGGTGTAGCACGGGGTATTTTCTCTAATGAGGCGGGGCTTGGTAGCGCGCCTATCGCCCACGCGGCGGCAAAAACGAAAAACCCGGTACGTCAGGGCTTGATCGCTATGCTGGGCACCTTTATTGATACCATCATCGTGTGCACGATTACTGCACTGGTTATCTTGACCTCAACGGTCTGGATAGATGGTGAGGCGGGAGCATCGTTGACCGCGCTCTCGTTTGATGCCGCGCTGCCGGGCTTTGGTAATCAAATTGTCGCTGTGGCGCTGGCTATCTTTGCATTCACTACCATTCTGGGCTGGTCATTTTATGGTGAGAAGTGCTGCCAGTTCCTGTTTGGAACGCGCTCGATCATGATCTATCGGGTGCTGTTCGTGTTAGCGATTCCATTGGGTGCGATTGCTCAGCTCGGGTTTATCTGGTTAATGGCCGATACCTTTAATGCCATGATGGCCATTCCTAACTTGATTGCCTTGGCACTGCTTTCGCCGGTAGTCTTTAAGTTGACCAAGGACTATTTCGACGGCAAAGACGTGCTGCCGGGTGAAGAGCTGGACCACGACCAATAATCCATACCGCTTTTTGCAGCGCGCTGCATGTGAGTATCGAATAACAACAGAGTCGGGAAGGCACTTGTGAAGTGGCTTCCCGTTCTCTTTTATGAACGAATATTTTAAGTGAGGAAAGGCCCATGACCGAAATGAAGCAAACGCCGTTGCACGCTTTACACCTCAAACTGGGCGCCAAAATGGTGCCTTTTGCAGGCTATGATATGCCGGTGCAGTATCCGCTGGGTGTTAAAAAAGAGCATGAACATACGCGCCAAAAGTGCGGATTGTTTGATGTTTCGCACATGGGGCAAATTACCGTTTCCGGTGACAACGTCGCTGAAGCTCTGGAAACGCTGATTCCTGCTGATTTGGTTGGACTGGAGAAAGGTGCCCAGCGCTACGGGATTTTCACCAGCCTCGAAGGCGGCATTATTGATGACCTGATGGTGGTGAACGCCGGAGATCATTTTTACCTGGTCGTGAATGCGGCGTGTAAAGATCAGGACTTGGCGCATTTGCGGTTAAATTTAGCTTCCACACATACGATCGAGCCGCTCGACCGTGGGCTGCTGGCGCTACAGGGCCCGCAGGCACGTGATGTGATGCAACGGCTTTGCCCGGAAGCCTGCGAGTTAGTGTTTATGCAGCATGGCCGTTTCACTATCGCTGGCCAGGAAGTATGGGTTAGTCGCAGCGGTTATACCGGCGAAGATGGTTTTGAAATTTCAGTTGCGGCAGACGCTTGTGAAGCCTTTGCCGAGCGGCTGTTGGCAGAGCCTGAGGTAGAAGTGATTGGTTTGGGCGCGCGGGATTCACTACGTCTAGAAGCAGGTCTATGTCTCTATGGTCATGATATGGATATGGAGACTACCCCGGTGGAAGCCGGATTAATCTGGGCGATTGGTAAGCCGCGCCGTCATGGTGGCGAACGCCCGGGTGGTTTTCCTGGGGCCGATATTATTCTGCATCAGGTCGATGCCAAAGATCACATCCGCAAGCGTGTTGGGCTGCTAGCCGATGGCCGTGCACCGGTGCGTGAGGGTGTGACTCTGGTAGATGAAGCGGGTAATGAGGTCGGTGTTGTTACGTCGGGCGGTTTTGGCCCAAGTGTAGGTAAACCAGTAGCAATGGGCTATGTGACGCGTGAACTGGAAGCACCGCAAAGTACCGTATTTGCTGTGGTTCGCGGTAAGCAGTTACCTATGGTCGTGACTCCTACGCCGTTTGTAAAACCGGGTTATTATCGCGGTTAATATTTAGACTGACGCTTACCTATATACAACGGCCCCTGTCTAAGCAGGGGCCGTTGGGTTTGGGGAAGTGCTTTAGCGCAGTACCTGCCTGGGGTCGATAGGTTTACCGCCCTGGCGCAGATCAAACAGCAGATCATAGCGCTGGGTTGAATCACTTTGACCCACCTCACATAGTGCATCGCCAGTGCTGACCTGCTGGCCGACAGTGACCAATATGCGCTCACAAAGGGCATACACGGATTGTAGATTATCGGCATGATGGATAATCACCACTTCGCCTAGCTGACGCATGCCATCGGCAAAGCGCACTTCACCTGGGGCGACCGACTGCGCTCGGGCACCCGCCTGGGTGGCGAGTAGCATGGGCTGCAGAGTGCCACGACTGTCCGCGCCGAAACGGCGCACTACACGGTAATCTTCCAGCGGCCAGGGCCAGCGGCGTGCAGAGGCCGGCAGTGGTTGGCTTGGTGCAGCGGCGGATGGGCTGGCGCTAGCACTAGAGGCGCTACTGCTGCCGGCAGAGCTTGCTGCGGCACTGCCGCTAAGAGGCACGCTAATCACTTGGCCTACCCGCAGGCTTGTGGGCGTCGTACCTGGGTTAGCACTCTGGATGCGACCACTGGTGGTGCCGAAATGGCGAGCGATACCTGAGAAAGTATCACCAGGGCGTATTTGATAACGATATGGCCCACCAGAGGGGGCTCGCTCTTGCTGGGTAGGAAGTAATAGGCGTTGTCCTACCTCCAGGCGTCGTGCATCAACGCTAGGATTAAAGCGCTGTAAGCGCTCTAACGGCACGTTAGCTCGCGCTGCCATCTGGCCGAGAGTATCCCCCCGCTGCACTTGAACCCAGTCGCCGCTGATCTGGCCGCCGCTGGGCGCTGCCGCACGCTGAGATGATGACTGTGGGTCACTGGCACAGCCAGCCAATACCCCAGCTAATAAACAGCTACTCAGCAGCGCTATTAATCGTGATCGGTTTGGCCGTCCAACAAACCATCTTTTTCCAGCCAGAGTGAATTGATCCATGTGTGGAAACGTTCCTTATGCTGCTTTTCATCGTGGTTGTCCGGTGCGTACATCCACTGAGGAATATCCAGTTGCCGTGCGTGCAGCGTAATGGGGGCTTCATTGCCGCACAAAAATCCCCAAAAGGTGGGGGAGGGATTGGTATAGCTTATCGTGACATCCAGTATGCCATTTAACTGGCTTCCTAGTAGGCTAAGCACTTGCGCCACACCGCCCGCCTTAGGGCGTAATAAGTGGCGGTATGGGCTTTGCTGGGCGTCACGCTTTAGGACGCTAAAGCGAGTGCCTTCTACAAAGTTAAAAATCGCAATGGGATTGTTGCGAGCTTGTCGGCACATGCGTTCGGTGGATTCACGGTCAATGGTGGCTAATTTAGGGTTTTTCGCTATCTGCTCCCGACTGAAGCGGCGCATGAAAGGAAACTCAAGTGCCCAAAACGCCAGGCCAACGATGGGAATCCAAATTAATTGACGTTTAAGGAAGAAGCGTGGCATTGGAATGCGCCGATGCAACGCCATGAAAAGCATAAAAATATCGGTCCAGCTTCGGTGATTGGATATGACCAACCAGCCCTGCTGAGGGCTCAAATTCTTGGGTACGCTGATAGTGACGTCAGGCTTAAGCCAGTGCCGCATCCACCACAGATTAAAACCAATCCAATTAAGGGCGACGGCATTTAAGCCCTGTAATACCTTCTGTTTCAGGCGCTGTCCAGGAACAACCACTTTAAGCAGGGTTAAAAAAATAAGAGGTACGCCCCAGAATAGCGTATTGAGCACCAGCAGCAGTGCGCTGACCAGCCCCTTTAAAATAGGCATACCGCGTATCCTTACCGTCAGACGAATAACTTAATACCGAATGCTAAATGATCGTAGCCACGCTGCCCAGCATAAACCTAGGGCAATTGGGTAGCTTGATGATGTTTTAGCTTAGAGGTAGCGAGGGCGCTTGAACCGTTTTTAGCAATACGGTGCGTAATGCATGGGCGGCAACGGACAGTTCCTGCTGGGTCAAAATGCCTACTCGGCAAGATACGGCGGGTGCCGTCAGCGGTATGCAGCGTGCGCCCAGTTCATGCATTTGGCGAATACACATAGAAGGCACTGCACTAACCCCCAGGCCGTCAGCCACCATTCTGCCAACGGTGGAGAGCTGATGGCTTTCAAATGCCACAGGCAGTTCCATATGCTGTTTACTTAGCTCCTGCTCAAGCAGTCGACGTACCATAGAAGGGCGCTGAAGCGTAATAAAATCGTGCTCAAGTAGTGCGGACCAAGAAAGCCGCGAGAACTGCAATAATGTGGAGGTAGGCGGCACCACTGCGACAAAATGGTCTTCGAATAGCGGGGTGAATAGCAAGCTGCCGGTGGCATCGGGTGAAAAGGCGATGCCCAATTCTACTTGGCGAGAGCGCACCATCTCGGTGACTTCTTCATTGATAACATCGTGTACCGTAATATTGATTTTAGGGTACTGCTGGCGAAACTTGACCAATGCCGAGGGCAGTAAGTTACAGGCAAACGAAGGCATAGCTGCGACGCTCAAGCGGCCCAACTGAAGTGTAAAGCGCTGGCGCAGCCGCTCTTCGGTATTATCCCACTGGGCGAGCAGATGTTTGGCGAGTGGTAGCAGAGATTCCCCTTCTGAGGTTAGTCTCACACTACGAGTACTACGCAGTAACAGTTTGCCCCCCAATGATTCTTCAAGCCCTTTGATCGCTAAACTGAGCGCTGGCTGAGATAAATGGAGACGTTCGCAGGCCTGAGTAAAGCTCAACGTTTGGGCAACCGCCAGAAAGGCGCGTAGCTGTTTGACGGTCATGGAAAGCCTTTTATAAGTTTTAAAAATAAATTGATAAGAAAAACAAACTTAACAAATATATCATCTGGCACAACACTGACACTAACGTAGCGCGCAAATTACATGTCAATGTCTACGTATTTCAAAGACAACGCATATCTAAGACAACAATGTGAGGCATAACAATGGCAGGATTCGATAAGCGTGTAGCTTCCTACGAAGAAGCAATGGAAGGTATCGAGAGCGGTATGACCGTCATCGCTGGCGGTTTTGGATTATGTGGTATCCCTGAAAATCTGATTGCAGAAATCAAGCGGCGCGGTGTCAATGATCTTACCGTGGTTTCCAACAACTGCGGTGTTGATGGTTTTGGTCTTGGGATACTGCTTGAGGATCGCCAAATCAGTAAGATTCTCGCCTCCTATGTTGGCGAAAATGCCTTATTTGAAAAGCAAATGCTCAACGACGAGATTGAGGTGGTGTTAACCCCTCAAGGCACGTTAGCTGAGAAAATGCGCGCTGGCGGTGCGGGTATTCCCGCCTTTTACACCGCGACTGGCTACGGCACGCCAATTGGTGATGGTAAAGAAGTGCGCGAATTTAATGGCCGTCACTACATCTTAGAAGAAGCGATTACAGGTGACTTCGCTATCGTTAAAGGGTGGAAGGCAGACCGCTATGGCAACGTTATGTATCGCCATACTGCGCAAAACTTTAACCCCATGGCTGCTACCGCGGGAAAAATCACTGTAGTGGAAGTTGAAGAAATTGTGGAGCCGGGTGAGCTTGAGCCTAGCCAGATCCATACGCCAGGTATTTATGTGGATCGGATTATTCAAGGCACATTTGAGAAACGTATTGAAAAACGCACGGTGCGTAGTTAGGCCGTAGCTGTTTCAAACGACTTAGGTCTCAAATGACGTAGATTTTAAACGTTTCCCTAGCTTCTCATTTAACGATTCAACAAAAGGAAGTCACCATGGCTTTAACACGAGAACAGATGGCTCAGCGTGTCGCACGCGAACTCCAAGATGGCTTTTACGTCAATTTGGGCATTGGTATTCCCACCCTAGTGGCCAACTACATCCCGGATGGCATCGACGTGATGCTGCAATCCGAAAATGGCCTGCTGGGTATGGGCCGTTACCCTACTGAAGACGAACTTGATTCGGATATGATCAATGCGGGTAAAGAGACGGTTACCGCGCGTCCCGGTGCCGCGATTTTCTCCTCTGCCGAGTCATTCGCCATGATTCGCGGTGGTCATGTGGATTTAACCGTACTGGGTGCTTTTGAGGTTGACCAGCAGGGCAATATTGCCTCGTGGATGATCCCCGGTAAGCTGATCAAAGGTATGGGTGGCGCGATGGACTTGGTGGCTGGTGCGGATAACATCATTTGCACCATGACCCATGCCTCCAAGCATGGTGAGTCCAAGCTGCTTGAAAAGTGTGAACTGCCGCTGACCGGGGCTGGCTGCATTAACCGCGTTTTGACTGATTTGGCCTATCTTGAAATTAAAGACGGCACCTTTATTCTCAAAGAGCGCGCTCCTGGTGTTAGCGTCGAGGAAATTATCGAAAAAACGGCGGGCAAATTAATCGTTCCTGATCACGTCCCCGAAATGACCTTTGACGCCTAAGTAACCGTTGTGAGCCTAGGCGGTTAATAAAATGGCGTTGGTACGACTTAGGTGTAAAGCCCCTTAAATCGTATCACGCCATTTCACAACGGGTATGGAAGGGGAGTAGCACTTCGGCGATGCGCTCATGGTCATCTTCAACGTGTTTTTGCACCAGTGCCAAACCGCCTAAACATAACCGGTGCTCATCGCCCTCACTAAACACCACTTTTTTTGGAGTGGTTGGGTAGAAACGATGATCCAGTAGTGATGACACCGCAAAAACTCCGTTTTGCTGCCCGTTTAGACTTGGCATTCCTACTTCGTTGAGTCGTTGATCAAGCTTGATTAATGGTTCTCCCAACTGACTACAATCAAAACCGGCGTGGTGTAGGCGAGGTCCCATGACCGCCAGCCAGCCAGCCAGTGGATGGGCGTGTTGTAACTGTTGGTAGAGTGCCCACGAGGGCATAGGCCATGGACGACCGCGGCAAAGCAGGTTGTGTCCTTTGCAGTCCTGAGGATGCGACTGCTTTACTAAGCCTTCAATGGCCTCTCTGGGTGCTTTTGAAAGCGTCCCCATTTGCAATTCGGCCAGCACTAGCCAGCTGCTGCCGTCGTTGGGTGCTAGCAGGTGAATGAGTAAGCCTTTATCTGCCATCGCGTATTGGCCGATTGGACGGTAGCCCATATGCGCTAAATTGCCGGCAAGAGCCATGGCTGAAAAGGGCCCGTAATTCAGTGTCACCAGCGCAAGATACTCGGCGGCGCTGGAAAGCGGCCACAGCCTTAAGGCGCCAATATCAGGATGGGTATGTATATAGTCAAGCCAGAGCTGTTGGACAAACTCCTGACGCTGCATGCTGAACTCCTTGCCCACATGCGGCACACACTAGCGTGAGCCGTTAAGTAAGTACTCAGTATAGGCAAGCACAAGCCGCAAGGGTTCAACGGGTATTAACGAGCGGTTTAACGCAGCTGTTTGTCGCGAACAAATTGATCAAACTCAGTGAAGCCGCCAATATGGGCTTGATCGACAAATACCTGCGGTACGGTATGAATCGGTTTGCCTGCCGTTTTGGCGATATCTTCTTTAGTCACGCCTTCTGAAGGCATATCTACATAGCGGTAACCTTCAATCTTACCGGCTTTTTCCAGATGTTCGGCAAGGTGTTTTGCGCGCACGCAAAATGGGCATGACATTCGACCAAAAATAACCACAAACATGAGTGTCGCTCCTTTACGTTAGTAGGGGTAAGTAGCAAAGTAGTCTGTAACGACTTAGCCAGTACAAATTGGCCAGTACAAATTGATCAGTAACCTAGCAGTAACTGATTGAGTGGCAAATGGCATACTGCGAGAAGATAAATGAGCTCCTATTGTGGCTGAGCAGAGTGCATTACGCCAATAGCGGCTGACTAACGCTGACTATTAATACCGATTATCACCCGGAGATCATTAAGGACAACTATGCAAACGCTTACTGCTGAGGAGTATGGTTTTCTTGCCGAATTGGCGCGGGCATACCGCGATACGCACTTAGCATTGATTAAGCAGCAAGAGGGTTGGAACCCCCGTTTGGGCATTGATGCACTTTGCTTTCAGCGTGAAAGTGCTGAGCGTATGGTGGGGGCACTTATAACGCCCTCTGGGCTTTGGTTGGTAGTGGTGCCCGATCAGGCCAAACTCACTGCTCCTCTGGAGGAGACGTTGACAATGGCGCTACCCTCAGGGAGCTATCGCTTAGTGTTAGAACGTTTACCTGGCGGATATGAAATTTACAAGCGCGCTATTTTGCGTGATTTAGGTGAGCTCGACAGCATGCAGGAAGCAGCAAGGCTGGCGCAGCAAATGATGTCGCGTTTAATGCAGCCTACTCCACAAGCTGACGCTTAGGAGGGGGCGGCCACTATACTGATTCATGCACACTCGCAGTCACACTCTCTTTCATTCATTTAGTAAAAGGAAATGCCCATGACCAATCAAGCCGTTACTACGCCGCGCGTGGCACTCGTCACCGGTACCAGCAGTGGTATTGGTGCTGCAGTCGTTAAGCATTTTTGCGGATTAGGCCATCAAGTGCTTGCGGTGGATTTTAACCCGGCGGGCAAAGCGATTGCAGAGGAAGCGGGGGCTGTTTTTTTCGAGGCCGATCTAACCGATCCTGATGCCTGCCGTGCGGCGGTGGCCGATGCGGTTAAGCGCTTTGGTGGTGTCGATATTCTGGTCAACAATGCCGGTATTCAACACGTTGCATCAATTGAAACGTTTCCAGAAGAGAAGTGGCGCCAGATTATGGATTTGATGCTAACGGCGCCTTTTTTACTTACTCAAGCGGCATGGCCGCACATGCGCGAGAAGGGGTGGGGCCGAATCATTAACGTGGCCTCCATTCATGCTCAGGTGGCATCGCCTGGCAAAGCCGCCTACATCAGTGCTAAGCACGGCATGATTGGTTTGACCAAAACAGCAGCATTGGAAGGTGGTGAGCAAGGTATTACTGCCAATGCGGTTTGCCCTGCCTATGTAAGAACGCCGCTGGTGGATAACCAGATTGCCGATCAGGCAAAATTGAACAATATGGACGAACAGGAAGTTGTCGAAAAAATCATGCTTAAACAGGCCGCGATTAAACGCCTCATAGAGCCCGAGGAAGTGGCGCAGTTGGTTGCCTACCTAGCCTCCGACGCTGCAGGAGCGGTGACCGGCTCAAGCTTTAATATTGACCTAGGCTGGACCGCGCATTAAGCATCGGCTCTCCCCCGTCAGTCGCCTAGTGCGACGGCGGGGGGCTTTGCAAATATCCTGGTTTAAAAGGCGTTAACGACGCACCGGGCGTTTTTGTAATTTGCGCTGTAGGGTGCGGCGATGCATGCCTAAAGCACGGGCAGTGGCGGAAATATTGCCATCGTGTTCCTGAAGCACTTTTTGAATATGTTCCCAAGTGATCCGGTTAATTGAGGGTGGATTATCCGCAAGCTCAATGTCCGGATCGCCATCCTGGCGCTCAAACGAGGCGAGTACGTCGTCGGCATCTACTGGTTTACACAAATAATTGACGGCGCCGAGTTTAATTGCTTCGACTGCGGTGGCAATACTTGAGTAGCCAGTCAGCACCACAATACGACAGTGGGGCAAAATGCCAAGTAGTTCGGGCAGCAGTTTCAACCCTGAGCTATTTTCCAGCTTTAGATCTAGGGTCGCCATGGTGGGTGAAAATTGCGCGGCCATGGTCAGCGCTTGCTCTGCATCGTGGGCAACGATGACTTCATAGCCACGCCGCGTTAATGCCCGGTTCAGCACATGGCAAAACATTTCATCGTCATCAACGATCAGCAGGCGTTGCTCTCGCGTTTGCATGTTGTCCTCAATCCATTAAAGGAGATGCTTGGGGCGCTCGTGTATTAACTGGGAGCCGCGCAACGAGGCAGCGTAACTTCTGTTAGCGTACCCCCTTCCGGGTGATTATACAGGCTTACGCCGCCGCCAAAGCGATTGATGGTGGCATGGGTTAAAAACAAACCAATCCCCATGCCTTTACTTTTAGTGGAAATAAACGTCTCACCTAACTGATCTGCAATCGACATCGCAACGCCAGGGCCGTGATCACGAATATCGATGATGACGCTCTCTTCCTGCCAGTCTAAGCGAATGGCGATGTGTTCAGGGTTAGCGTCAGCGGCGTTATTGAGCAAGTTTGTCAGCGCTTGGTCAAGCGTGGCATCTACCGCTAGCCAAGGCCTGCCACGTTTTTCTGAAACATCAAACTGATGGCTGACATCGGGACGTAACACCAGCCAACGCTGAACCACACCAGCTAGCCAAATCTCCGCGTCAAGTACTTCGGGCTCTGCCATGCGGCGTCGATCAGCATTGGAGACTAAATTTTGCAGCCGTGACTTGCACACATCTACCTGCTGGCGCAGCAAGGTAATATCCTGATGAAGCCCTGAGTTTGGGGCTGCCTCATCCTCCATCTCTTTTAGCAGCACTGCCATGGTGGAGAGTGGCGTGCCTAGTTCGTGGGCGGTTCCGGCCGCTTGCGTCGCGACGGCCAGCACCTGCTCGTTGCGCAGCGCGGCTTCTCGGGTTCTTGAGAGCGCTTGATCTCGGCTGCGCAGGGCATGGGCCATTTTGAAGATAAAAAACGTCACAAGGCCCGCAGAAAGACCAAAATTAAGCCACATGCCAAGTACATGCAGGCTTAATGGGCCGTCGCTATTAATATGCCCCAACTGTGGGATGGGGTGGTAAGAGAACATCAAAAAGGTGTACCCAGCCATGGAACAAGCGGCAATGATCCAGGCATGGCGCCAGGGTAGCGTTGCCGCGGCAATAGTGACCGGCACAAGGTAATAAGTAATAAAGGGATTGGTTGAACCGCCTGAGAAATAAAACAGCAGCGTTAGCCCTGCAATGTCAGCGAGTAAATGCAGTAAATACTCAAGGTGCGTGACCGCGCGGGGACGACCCAGTCGCCACCAAGTGGCGATATTAAGAATACCCATTGCAATCACTACGCTCACGACGGCTGTCACCGGTAAATCAAAAGCCAGTAGCTCCACGCCGACGATAATGGCCAGTAAAAACCCCGTCCAGGTGATCCCGCGGACGATGGTGAGCCGCACCAGATTGCGATTAGGCGTGGATAGCGGAAGAGGCGGAGCGGTAGGCATAAAGGCGCTGCTTTGGTTTATGATCTTGGTTGAGATACTTAATTAACGTTCTTAGCGGACGTTTTGACACCGTGAATGACAAATTTAATAAATAGGGTCATCACGAAGGTCGCCCAACCGGCTGAGGCCAGTATGTTGAATAACAACATTTTTGGTGGCAGCCAAGCACTGCCTAGTAAGGCTTCCAGCATGATGTGAAAAAACATCGCTAGCAGTAGGGGTAGCGCCAAAATGTGGATCCACATATCGGTACGGCGTTTACGAATACGATAACGACACAACAGGTAACGCAGAGGTCGATGCGCCCAACTGAACACTACCAGCGCGCCGATCACCAATAGGCAGGCTAGCGTGGGTTCCGTGCTGCCAAGATAGGCGGATAGCGAAATGGACCAGGCAAGGCCTAGCCATAGCAATCCCTCCAAGCTGGCAATGACATCCGCATAGCGTCGCACGTTCTGCATAAACAACCGGATCCTTACCGTTAAAAGCCAATTGTGAAAACTAGCTGTTAAAAATAGCGGTTAAAACTAACTATGAAAAAACTGTCGCCATGATACGACACTTAGCGAGTGCTGTGGGTGTCAGCGTTGGATTTATCCAGCCGCCTAATTGCGTATACTGTGTATGCCTCTTTTAGCCGACTCAACTCCAGTACAGGACTTGCCGTGGACACTGTAACACTGACCCGCCCCGATGATTGGCACCTCCATTTACGTGACGACGATGCATTAAAAGCAGTTGTCGGTCATACCGCTGCCCAGATGGGGCGGGCGATTATTATGCCCAACCTTACGCCACCGGTTACTACCACCGCCCAGGCGCTTGAATATCGCCAGCGTATATTAGACGCGCTACCAGCAGGCAGTGCGTTTGAACCGTTAATGGTACTTTATCTTACGGATACCACGCCGCCAGAGGAGATTGAGCGCGCAGCACAAAGTGGCTTTGTTAAGGCGGTTAAGCTTTACCCCGCGGGCGCGACGACTAACTCTGACTCTGGCGTCACGGATTTGGCGCACTGCGACGCGGCGATTGCGATGATGGTCAAAGTGGGTATGCCATTGTTAGTGCATGGTGAAGTGACCGATGCAGAGATCGATATTTTTGATCGCGAAGCCGTGTTTATTGAAAAAATCATGAAGCCGCTCCTGGCACGCCACCCCGCCTTAAAAGTCGTCTTTGAACACATTACTACGCAACAGGCGGCTGAATTTGTTGCCCAGGCCCCGGACACTATAGCGGCCACGATTACCGCTCATCACCTGTTGTTTAATCGCAATAAAATGCTGGTGGGTGGCATTCGTCCGCACTACTACTGCCTGCCTATTCTCAAGCGGGAGCAGCATCGTCAGGCGCTTTTGAAGGCCGCCACTAGCGGCAGCCATAAGTTCTTTTTGGGAACCGATAGTGCTCCCCACTCCCAAGGGGCTAAAGAGTCAAGCTGCGGCTGTGCCGGGGCCTATACAGCGCCTGCAGCCATTGAGCTTTACGCGACCGCTTTCGAGGAAATGGATGCCTTGGATAAATTAGAAGGGTTTGCGAGCTTAAATGGGCCACGTTTTTATGGGCTGTCGCCGAATGCAGATACCATTACGTTAGAGCGTAAAGCGTGGCGTTTGCCAGAAAGCTACCCTTATGCTCAGGGCGCGCAGATTATTCCGCTGCTGGCGGGTGAAACGCTAAATTGGAAGATGATCGCTTAGCGGTTGTGCAACCTCTTCAAATACAAAAGGGTCGAGAATATCGACCCTTTTGCTATCGATGGCTAGGCAGTGCCAAGCTGCTTAAGCATCACATCGACCATGCGTGAAGAGTGGTCGGCCGCTACTTCCAGGAACTGATCAAACGTCAGGTGATTATCGCCACTGCCAGGAATGTCTGAAAGGGCGCGTATAACCACGAACGGGCAGTGGTAGAGGTGGCAGGTCTGGGCAATCGCAGCGCCCTCCATTTCAACAGCAAGCATGAGCGGGAACTGCGCGCGGGTCGCCGCAACCCGCGCAGGATCGGCCATAAATGCGTCCCCTGTGGCGATTAACCCTTCCCGCACCTGAACCTCGCCTAGTGACGCAATGGCGTTACGTGCGATTTCTCGCAGCGCTGTATCGGCCTGGTAAGCGGCGGGCATCCCGGGTACTTGTCCTATCTCGTAGCCAAACACTACCGCGTCAACATCGTGATGGCGAACTTCATCAGAAATGATCACATCACCAATATTTAAATCTGCAGCAAACCCGCCCGCTGATCCGGTATTGATGATTGCATCGGGCTGGTGTCGCTCCAGTAAAATAGCGGTACCCACGGCGGCGTTCACCTTACCAATACCCGATTGCAGTACAATGACTTCAAGGCCATAGCGAGTACCGGAATGAAATACAAAGCCAGCATGTTCGTAGCGCTGTGGGTTGTCTAATTGACTAACCAGAGTGCTCACTTCTTGCGCCATCGCGCCAATAATACCTATACGCTTCACTGCGCAATGCTCCTTGAGGAAAGGTTTGAAATCGCTTGAATCAACCTTGCGCCTGCTGGGCCAAGTCGTGCTGTTCAGCGGCTTCTAAGGTGTTTTCAAGCAGCGTTGCCACCGTCATCGGGCCAACGCCACCAGGCACCGGGGTGATAAAGCTAGCGCGTTCTGCAGCGGCTGCAAAATCTAGGTCGCCCACTAGGGTGCCGTCTTCTTGGCGGTTAATACCTACATCAATCACGATAGCGCCGGGTTTAATCCACTCACCTTTAACGAGCCCTGGTTTGCCAACGGCAACGACGACAATGTCGGCGCGGCTAACGTGATCTTCAAGGTTTTGGGTAAAGCGGTGACATACCGTTGTCGTGCAACCCGCAAGCATCAGCTCCAATGCCATGGGGCGGCCGACAATGTTAGACGCCCCCACAACGGTGGCATCAAGGCCGCGTAACGGAATATCGCTTTGCTCCAGTAAGGTCATAATGCCTTTGGGGGTGCAGGGGCGAAGCGCGGGCAGTCGCTGCGCTAAGCGACCCAGGTTGTAGGGGTGAAAACCATCTACGTCTTTGTCAGGGAGAATGCGCTCTAAAATAGGCCCAGCATTGAGGTGCTTAGGCAGCGGCAACTGAACCAGTATGCCATCGACAGTAGGGTCACTATTGAGCTGGTCGACAAGAGCTTCCAGGTCATGCTGAGAGGTGTTGGTTGGTAACGCATGCTGAAAAGAGAGAATGCCCGCCTGTTCGCAGGCGCGATGCTTGTTATTAACATAGACTTGAGAGGCGGGATCTTCCCCAACTACAACCACGGCTAGCCCTGGTGCCCGCACGCCTGCTGCTCTACGTGCGGTAACCTTTTCAGCAACCTGTTGACGGACAGTAGCAGCGATGGCTTTGCCATCAATTAGTTGGGCGGTCATGTAGTGGAATCCCTGTGGAGCGTTGAAAAAAGCGAATACCAAGCGCATAACCAACAGCGCTTATAGAGACCGCAATTTTCGCACGCTAGGGCATCCAGGCAAAGCATCTAAACTAACAATCACTTTAATGGTTGACTTTAAAATTAGAAATAGTAATATATGCCTCGCTTGAGACGGACCAGGCGGTAGCGTCAAAGGTGATTAAATCGGGATGTAGCGCAGTCTGGTAGCGCGCCTGCTTTGGGAGCAGGATGTCGGGGGTTCGAATCCCTCCATCCCGACCACACTTTACGTGAAAGGTAGAAGTTTGCTTTTCCAAGCTTTGGTTGTGGTCTAGTGCTCATCAGTATTCGTTATTTCTGAATGCTTTTTGTGCGCCCATAGCTCAACCGGATAGAGCAACGGCCTTCTAAGCCGTAGGTTGCGGGTTCGATTCCTGCTGGGCGTGCCATCTAATTCAGTGGTAACACCCTGTCAGAATCATTCCTTCAAGCATGCGATACTTGTTTCTACGTTAGATTGTCTTTGGTGGGTGTAGCTCAGGGGTAGAGCCCCGGATTGTGATTCCGGTGGTCGTGGGTTCAAATCCCATCATCCACCCCATTACCTATATTTTTAATTATCTATCTTTGTTTATGTATTTATCTCCTTTCTTGTAAATTATTAATCATCACTCGAAGCCCTTAATTGGGTTTTTTTGTTTCTGGTTCCTCACTTTTATTTTTGCCGGGTGGACGCTAGCGCGGCATCACTTTTATACGGCTGCCTGCCATGTGTGTCAGTGGTTCAGGCATACCGAGTAAATATCCCTGAGCGTAATCAATGCCTATCTGCTTTAACGCATTGAGCGTTTCATTGGTTTCGACGAACTCGGCGATTGTTTCGATATTTAGCGCTTTTCCCACCGCATGAATGGCTTCGACCATTGCCCGGTCAATTGGATCTTGATGTACATTACGGATAAAGCTGCCGTCAATTTTAAGAAAATCGACGGGTAATTCTTTCAAATAGCTGAATGAAGAAAGACCGGTGCCGAAGTCGTCCAACGCGAAATAACAGCCGTAACCCTTTAATGTATGAATTAATTCACTCACCCGCGAGAGCTGGGCAATGGCCGTGCTTTCAGTAATCTCAAAACAAAGCGTGTGGTGAGGTAATCCCGCCGTGCTTACTTGTGTAATCAAGTCCTGACAGAAATCAGGATCGGATAGTGAGGCCCCAGAGAGGTTAATTCCCCAAACACCCGCCGATGGCTGCTCGGAGTGGCGGTTTTGATCGCCTAGCCATGCCAGTGTGTTGCGTATTACCCAGCGGTCAATGCGAACCATAAAGTGATAGCGTTCAGCAGCGGGGAGAAAGCTACCGGGTGCGATAAGCTCCCTGTGCTCTTCTAATCGAATTAAAATTTCGCTGTAACCTGATCCGGTAGCGCAAACTGCTTTAATCGGCTGAGCAAAAAGCCTGAAAGCATCGTTATCCAGCGCGTTTTGCAAGCGCTGCACCCATTGCAGCTCGCCGTGTTTCTCCAGTAGAGAGTGGTCGTCGGGCTGGTAGCAGTGGATACGATTGCGACCTGCCTCTTTAGCGGCGTAGCAGGCAGCATCAGAGGCGTGTAGTGCTTGGGCAAGTTGCATGGGTTCAGCAGATTTAAGCGCTACTAAGCCAATACTTACGCCAATACCAAAGGTATGTCCTTGCCAAGCAAAGCGATAATTTTCAATATCGCTGCGTAGCGCTTCCGCAATCATTTGCGCTTTTTCTATACTGCAGTCCGGCAGCAGTAGTGCCAACTCATCACCTCCCAGGCGCGCCACGGTGTCACTGCTGCGTACGTGGGCTTTTAGCTTCAGCGCTACTTGGCGTAGTAGCTCATCGCCAGCTAAATGGCCGCATGTATCGTTTACGATTTTGAACTGATCAAGGTCTAGATAGCACAGTACATGTAGGCCGTCGTCTCTATTGAGAAGGGTGGTCAGCTCTGATTCAAAAGCGCGTCGGTTTAACAGGTTGGTCAAATTGTCGTGGCTGGCTTGATAGCTCAGTTGCTCGGCAAGGTTGCGAGTGAAGCTGACATCTTGGAACACCACCACGGCACCTAAGGTGATCCCGCTGCGTGAGCGAATCGGTGACGCCGTGTGTTGAATAGGCGTGTGAGTGCCGTTGCGCTGAATGAGTAGGCAGTGCTCGGTGGAGTGCTTAGGCGTGAGTTGGGTTAACACTTGGCGTGCGGGATTGCTAAGGAATTCGCCGCTGCTTTCATCAATTAGTTGATAAACCCGTTGGATAGGGGAGTCGGTAGCCTCCTCAAGTGACCATCCAGTTAGCCTTTCGGCTTCGGTATTAATAAAGGTCACGGTGCCACTGGCATCGCAGGTGATGACGCCATCGCCAATAGAGGCAAGCGTGGTGCGTGCAAGGTCCCGTTCACGGTTTAGTTGCTCTTGAAGCTGTTTGCGTTCGGTTATGTCGCGCACCATGCCTGAGCGCTCAGATACAGAGCCACTGGCGCCCTCGCTAATCAGTATTTCCAAATACCGTATGTCTTTGTCTGGGGTGCGCCGCTTGATTTCATGGCGCGCGCCAGGGGTAAGGCGGTGCCCTGGGAGTAGCTGTGAAACGGGTTGGCCAATAAGGTGTGAAGCGCTAACGCCAAAGAGCTGCTCAGCGCCTGGGTTGAGACTTGTCAAGGTACCGTCTGCCTGCCAAGTGATCACGCCATCACGGAGGTTGCGAAGCATAACGCGGGTATGGCCAACGGCCATTTCCAATGCGGCAGTGACACGGTTATAGCTAGCGGCAATTTCACCAACTTCAGTGAAAGGGTCGGCTTCAATTCGTTGATGCATATCGCCTTGTTCTTCATGCTGGCGCATATGTTCAAGTAGCTGATTGAGTTCATTGTTGGCGCCATGCTCAGCAAGATTAAGGCCCATTTTTTCAGCGTCTGAAGAGACGCGGATGGGTAAAAACCGTCGAGTAATACGAAACAGGAGCCATGCAGTGCCGAAGCTCCAGGCGCCACAGACAACAACGCCCGTGAGTTGCACGCCAAACTGACTGGCGCGAGAAAGGCCGGTGTCTAAAAGGGTTAAATCGGCAACCCATGGCAGCGCTAATGTGCCCCATATGCCTGAAACAAGATGAGCCGGAATGGCGGATACGGCGTCATCAATGTGCTTTTTAAGCAGCCACTCGCTGCTCAGTACCATCAATACGCCGCTAATAGCGCCTAAGATGAAGGAAGCTTGCATAGAAAGGGCGTGTGCGCCGGCAGTGACTGCCACCAATCCTGTAATAGCGCCATTAATTGCATACATTACGTCGGCGTAGCGGCGCGTGCGAAGTCCCATCAGCATGCCGGAAAGTATGCCGCCAGCAGCACCTAAAATGGTATTGGCTAATATCCCTGGGATCTGCGTATTGACCGCGAGCGTGCTGCCTCCATTGAACCCGAACCAACCTAAAATCATAAATAGTGCGCCAAGCATCGCCAGGGGCAGGTTGCCTGAAGGGAAAGCAGTCGGCGGTTTGCCGTGAGCAAAACGCCCCCTGCGTGGCCCAATACAAAGCACCGCTGCAAGCGCTACCCAGCCTCCCACGCTATGCACGACGGTTGCACCTGCAAAGTCGACAAAGCCTAGTGCGTTAAGCCATCCTTGGGCGCCCCCCAAAAGCCCGCCCCATGCCCAGTGACCAAATACCGGATAGATGAGTATGGCAATCCAAAACGCTGTCCACATATAGGCGAAGAAAGGCATACGCTCTGCCACTGCGCCAGCCACAATGGTGGCAGCCGTTGCGCAGAACATCGCTTGAAAAATAAATACCGTAATTACCCAGCTACTGGATGCTTCTAATTGCCAGCCGAAGAGCGTGGTGCCTATAAGGCCATGTTGAGAGAGACCAAACATAATGCCAAACCCAACCAACCAGAAAACACTGACGGCAATGGCAAAGTCCGCTACGTTTTTCATAGCGACATTAATAGCGTTCTTAGTGCGCGTGGTGCCGGCCTCTAAACATAGAAAGCCCGCTTGCATGACAAATACAAGGGCGGCTGCCCATAGCACCCACAAGGTGTCAAGCAGAGATTGATCCAGTTCGAGCGTTGCAGACATGACGTTGTCCTTGGAATTTTTTGGTGCGAAGCGCGCATCTTTTTAGTGCTTGATGAAGTTGCGTTGGGTAGGGGTTAATTACTCCTTGGCTATAAACAATCCATTGTTAGCGTTTCCTTATAGAATCTAAGCAATTGTTATGCCGTTTATAGGGAAGTCGTCGTTTCTAGCTGCTTTGATAGCATTAAACACTTTTTATCTGGTTAAAAAGAGAGTTTTCGACTCTATAAAAGCTGTATGTTTGGTGTTATTTTTCAATTAGTTATTATTTATCGTATGTGGATCTGGTTGGTATTGAGGAGTGCATCACAATGGCGCGTCAAACGGTGGTTTTAGGAGCAGGCATGGTCGGTGTCAGCATTGCCTGGCATCTGCAGCAGCGTGGTCATGACGTCACGTTGGTGGATCGTCTCCAGCCTGGTCGAGAAACGTCGTTTGGTAATGCGGGGATTATCCAGCGCGAAGCCGTTCGGCCTTATCCTTTTCCGCGCGATGTCAAAACGCTACTCAGTGTCTTGCCAAATCGCAGAGTCGATATTCGCTATCGTCCGTCGGGTATGGTTAGCGCCGCTTCGCCGTTGCTGCGCTATTGGATGAATTCCGCGCCCAAGGCGTATCAAAAAATCGTCCCGGAGTATGCTTCTCTCATTCAGCTGTCGCTTAAAACCCACGGACCCATGATAGAGGCGGCAGGCGCCGGCCATCTGGTACGACGGCAAGGATGGCTTGAACTTTACCGCACACCTGAAAAGTTGGCTGCCCGGCTTAAAGACGCTGAAGAGGCGCGCCGTCTCTATGGGGTACAGTTCGAGCAACTTGATCGCGCTGCCTTAGAGGCTAAAGAGCCTTCGCTTAGCAACGATATTATTGCTGCGATTCATTGGCTCGACCCCTGGACCGTTGCTGACCCTGGGGCGCTGGTAGCCGCTTATGCGCAGGCATTCAGCAATGATGGCGGGCGTATCCTTCAAGCCGATATTCAATCCGTTCAGCAGTTGGGCGAGCGTTGGCAGGTAAAGACTGCGAGCGAAGTGTTAGAAGCCGACGAGGTAGTGGTCGCCTTGGGCCCGTGGGCGGGTAGCTGGTTAAAAGAGTTGGGCTATCACTTCCCCACCTTCGTTAAGCGTGGCTATCACATGCATTACGCCCCAGAAGGCACGGCTAAACTCAATTACTGGGTGATGGATGCCGAAGTTGGCTACCTGCTGGCGCCAATGAATGCTGGCATTCGGTTGACCACCGGCGCGCAGCTTGATCACTTGGATGCGCCGGCAGATGTAAAGCAATTAGCTGCTGCAGAAAGTGTAGCGCGCAGTGTCTTTCCGCTAGGCGAGCGACGCGATGAAGCCCCATGGAAGGGAGCACGTCCCTGCTTGCCCGATATGAAGCCAATCATTGGCCCGGCGCCAAGGCACCCTGGCTTGTGGCTAGCCTTTGGGCATGGGCACCAAGGATTTACGTTAGGCCCTGCTACGGGTCAACTGCTGGCAGATATGATGGAAGGCCAGCCAACGGAAATCGACATGGCGCCGTTTCGTGCCGACCGCTTTTAGAGTTTCTCGTTATTTTTTGTGATGAGGCTAATTAAAGCGGGTGATATTTTTGCTTAAGCGATGCCTCTTTGCTAGCTTGTAAGTACATTTGCATACCATGAGGTGGAAATATGGATGTAGGCATTAGCAGTTCTGTGAGCGCATCGTTGTATATGAATCAGGCGCAAACGGCAGAGCAGGCGCAAATGCAGGTGTTTAAAGAGGCATTAGAGACCCAGGCCGAGCAAGTAACTGAAGTATTGGCCTCGGCAAATACCAGCGATCAGCCGGATCTGGCTAAAGAAGGTGTGGTTGGTACGCAGGTGAATACCTTCGCATAGCGCTTATTAATTGTAATAATTTTGCATAGCACGATAAAACGCTGACCTGTTCAGCGTTTTTTTTGGTCTGTCTTTAGGGGGCGAACCTTGACGCCAGCCGCGACAAAAGTAGCCTCCAGGCGTTACAATTGCGGCATTGGAAATTGCTCATAGCGCGATGGCTAGGTTAGTTGAAAGCGACTAACTGATAGCCGCGCTAAGACCACATAGTCGAAGAGGCATAATGAAAGACACTCAACTAGCCCGTGAAGCAGAGCTTCGCAGGACGTTTGCTATTATTTCGCACCCTGATGCTGGTAAGACCACGATCACCGAAAAAATGCTGCTGTTCGGAAACGCGATCCAGCTTGCAGGCTCGGTTAAGAGTAAGCGTAATGACCGCCATGCCACCTCTGACTGGATGAAAATGGAGCAGGAGCGGGGTATTTCGGTAACCACCTCGGTAATGCAGTTCCCCTATGGTGGCCGTATCGTCAATCTGCTGGATACCCCTGGCCACGAAGACTTCTCTGAGGATACCTATCGTACGCTAACGGCCGTTGACTCCGCATTGATGGTGATCGACGGTGCTAAAGGCGTTGAGGATCGCACCATCAAACTGATGGAAGTTTGTCGTTTGCGCACCACGCCGATTTTAACTTTTATCAATAAAATGGATCGTGATATCCGAGACCCGATTGAAGTCATGGATGAAGTCGAAACGGTATTGAACATCCAGTGTGCGCCCATGACCTGGCCAATTGGTATGGGGCGTCATTTTAAAGGCGTTTATCACCTCTATAACGATGTGATTCATCTTTATACTCAGGGGCAGGGCAGCCGCATTCCTGATGACAAGCGTATTGAAGGGCTACATAGCCCAGAGGTGGATGCCGCATTAGGAGAAGATCAGGCCGAAGAGCTGCGCATGGAAGTTGAACTGGTGCGTGGTGCTTCCCATGAGTTTGATCTTGAAGCGTATCGCCGTGGCGAATTGTCGCCGGTCTATTTCGGTACTGCCATGGGTAACTTTGGTGTGCGTGAAATGTTGGATGGCTTTGTTGAGTACGCCCCGCCTCCTCAGTCACATGAAACTGACACGCGAGTTGTCACTGCCAGCGATGAGCGGTTTACGGGCTTTGTATTTAAAATTCAGGCCAACATGGATCCCAATCACCGGGACCGTATTGCCTTTCTACGGGTGTGTTCGGGTAAGTACGAAAAAAATATGAAGATGCGCCATGTGCGTATTGGCAAAGATGTAAAAATAGCCGATGCACTGACGTTTATGGCCTCCGATCGTTCTCAAGTGGAAGAGGCCTGGCCTGGCGATATCATTGGCCTGCACAATCACGGCACTATTCAGATCGGTGATACCTTTACCGTGGGTGAAGATATGCGCTTTACCGGCATACCTCACTTCGCACCCGAGCTCTTCAAGCGCGTACGACTCAAAGACCCGCTAAAAATGAAGGCGTTGCAAAAAGGCTTACAGCAGCTTTCCGAAGAGGGCGCGACCCAGGTCTTTATGCCAATGGATAACAATGATCTGATTCTTGGCGCCGTAGGTACCCTGCAGTTTGATGTCGTCGCTCACCGCCTGAAAGAAGAGTACAAAGTAGACTGCTTATATGAAGGCGTGAATGTGCAAACCGCCCGCTGGGTCTACTGTGAAGATGCTAAGAAGCTCGAAGAGTTTAAGCGTAAAGCTAGCGCTAACCTGGCCATTGATGGCGGTGGCTATCTCACCTATATCGCGCCGACCCGGGTTAACCTGCAGATGACCCAGGAGCGCTGGCCAGATATTCGGTTCCAGCCCACCCGCGAGCACTGAGGCTTAAGTACGTTGTGATGCTGGTTGACGCTCACTGCCATTTAGATTTTGCTCATTTCGATGGTGATCGAACGGAGGTATTCAAGGCCGCTAAAGCAGTGGGCGTAGCGCACTTTGTTGTGCCGGGCACTACTCGATCACGCTGGCAGCAGGTGCTGGCGCTGGCTGAACGTGCAGATACTTCAGTATGCCTTGGTCTTCACCCTTACTTTGTGGAGCAGCATCAAGAGGTGGATATTGCCGCGCTTGACCACATGCTTAGTCATTATTCAGAAGTTGTTGCGGTGGGTGAGTGCGGTATTGATGGGCGTTTTAGCGATACTCTTGAAGCCCAGTGGTACTACTTTGATGCACAGCTGGCGCTAGCCAAACAGCATGGATTGCCGGTCGTGGTGCATTGCGTTCAGGCTAATGACCAAGTGGCTAAGCGCCTTCGTCAGCTCAAGCTTCCCAAGGCTGGTCTTATTCATGCTTTTTCCGGCTCAATAGAGCAGGCAACTAAGTTTCTCGATTTAGGATTCAAGCTGGGGTTGGGTGGCGCGGTGACTTACGAGCGCGCCAGGCGCTTGCATCGAACGGTAGCAGCACTGCCTGACAATGCATTTGTGCTTGAAACCGATAGCCCCGATATGCCGCTAAGCGGTTATCAGGGCATGCGCAATGAACCGTGCCGGATCAGTCAAATATGTGCAGTCGTCAGCAAGCTGCGCGGACAATCGGAAAACCATGTGGCGGCGCAGAGCAGTGCCACCGCCACGCAGTTATTCGACTTGAACTTTACTAAGTGCTAGTCGTTATTTAATGCTGGCCGTTGATAGTGATTGCCATCTGTTCGGGGTCTAGGCGCTCAATCGCATAGGGCAGGGGCAAAAAGGTAACAGGTTCTCCCGCTAGAAAGACTGGCGTTGCTTCCTCGGCAATTTTAGTGCTCATAACCGCCAGCAATTCAATACTATCTTGTTCACTTGATGCAAACGCCACTACTTCGCCTACCGATTTATCCTCGCCATTCACAAGGCTAGCGCCTATCTCCGCTAGCGCCGTGCTCTTCACGCTAGCGCGCATCAAGCGTTTCTTCACCTGGCCCCGAAAATGCGCGCGGGCGACGACTTCTTGGCCGGTGTAGCAGCCCTTTTTAAAGCTAATGCCGCCGAGTGCTTCCCAGTTGAGCATTTGCGGTAAGAAGTGATCCTGCTGCGCATCGGTTACCCAGGCTAAACCGCTGCGAATATCTTCAAGTTGCCATGCGCTGCGGCTCGCCTCGTCATCCTTAGCCGCTGCAACTGAGCCATTGGATTCGGCTTCGAAACAGAACAGCCAGCGAGGTGTCTCACCGGGGTAACGTAAAACACAGGCGTCGGCATTGGTGGTATGAGTTGCTGGTTGCTGGGGGAGGGCTAGGCCGAGCTGGTCAGCCAACGTTTGGGCATCATCATTAGCGCCGACGAAAATAACGCCCGGTTGAGGGAGTAGTTCAGCCCGGTAGAAGGCAGCGAATTTTTTAAGATGATTGGCTAAGCTGTCTATTAAGGTTGTGCTCAGCAGTAGGCGAAAGTGGTCATCGCCTAGGCGCAGTAACTGAGCATTGGCCAGCATTCGCCCTTTTGGCGTACAGAAACAGGTAAGCGGAGCAAAGAGACCATTCGCTAAACTGACCTGGGCGCTGGTTTGACCCTGCAGGAACTTTTCGGCATCCGCACCTTTCACATCCAAAGCGGCTAAGTGAGTAAGGCGGACGCTGCCAAAAGGGGCGCTAGGGGAAGTGGCGGTCGCCATAAAAACTCCTGATGAAATGAATAATACGCGGTTAGTTAAATACGCTAGTTACTAGGTGCGGGCAGGGGGTGCTGATTGCAAGGCACCATTAGCGTGCTAGACTCTTTGCCTTGTATCAGTTTTGCATAGGTCAATAGGCAGGGACACAGAATGGCGCAGCAATCGTTAACATTTCAGGGTGTAAAAACGGTCGATCAAGTTAACAAAATTACCACAGCATTGATGATGCTTGAAGGCGTTGATAGTGCCGAAGTGGGTCGTCATGGGGCGGATGTTGACGGCAGGGCGAAGCGAGAAACCCTCATAAACGCGATAGAAAAACTTAAATTAGGCATAAAGGTATTCTAATGCACCCACCGATTACTGTGATTAGTGAGCGCAACCACGCTTTTAGGCAGCGGGTGGTGGTTGAAGGCTTAGAAGATCTTTACGCAGATGTACCCAAAGTGGTGGGTGGCGAGGATAGTGCGCCAGACCCTCACGATTACTTCGATATTGCATTGGGTACCTGCAAGGCGATTACAGTACAAATGTACGCTAAACGCAAAGAGTGGCCGCTTGAAGGTATTACTGTGACGGTGCGGCGAGATGATAGCCAGGAAAAAAAGGGCCTCTACAAGTTAGAGGTGGCATTAGAACTTCACGGTATTGATGATCCTGAACAGCGTGCCAGGCTTGAAGATATTAGTCATCGCTGCCCCATCCAGCGATTGATGACTGACTCCACGGTCGAGATTGCTACGCGTCTTGTTTAGGTCAGTTTGGTTTAGCTTTATGTGGTTAAGTTTCCCCCTTTTTAGGAGTAACAATGAGCAAAGCCTTTCGGTTGCAGTCAAAATTTCAGCCTGCTGGCGATCAGCCTGCCGCCATTAAAGGGCTGATCAGTGGCCTGGAATCAGGGCTTGCCCATCAAACACTGCTTGGGGTAACAGGGTCGGGTAAAACGTTTACCATGGCCAATGTGGTCGAACAGCAGCAGCGTCCCACCATTGTGATGGCGCCCAATAAAACCCTGGCGGCACAGCTTTACGGGGAGTTTAAGTCATTTTTTCCCGATAATGCGGTGGAGTATTTTGTTTCCTACTACGACTACTACCAGCCAGAAGCCTATGTGCCCTCTTCGGACACCTTTATCGAGAAAGATGCTTCGATAAATGACCATATCGAGCAGATGCGCCTTTCAGCCACCAAAGCACTGCTCGAACGACGTGACGCGCTGATTGTGGTGTCAGTCTCGGCAATTTATGGCCTAGGTGACCCGGATCAATACCTGAAGATGCGTCTACATTTCACCCGGGGTGAATTGATTGATCAGCGTGCCTTCCTGCGCCGTTTGGCCGAGCTGCAATATACCCGCAATGATATGGATTTCCGTCGCGGTACTTACCGGGTACGCGGGGATGTGATCGATATTTTCCCCGCCGATTCGGATGAGGAAGCGGTCCGCGTGGAGCTATTTGACAGTGAGATCGACACGATTCGTCTATTCGACCCGCTAACCGGTGCCGTTCGCGGTGAAGTCCCGAGGATGACCATCTATCCGAAGTCGCATTATGTGACACCGCGTGAAACCATCTTAGGCGCCATTGACGCAATCAAGGGCGAGCTAAAAGAGCGCTTAGAGTGGATGCGTAAGCATGATCGACTAGTTGAAGCGCAGCGCCTGGAACAGCGAACGCTTTACGATATTGAGATGATGCTGGAGCTGGGTTACTGCAACGGCATTGAAAACTACTCCCGCTATCTTTCAGGCCGTGCGCCAGGGGAGCCGCCGCCGACGTTCTTCGACTACTTGCCCGATGACGCACTACTGTTTATTGATGAGTCCCACGTTAGCGTTCCGCAAGTCGGCGGTATGTATAAAGGGGATCGCTCTCGCAAAGAGACATTGGTGGAGTATGGCTTCCGGCTGCCCTCCGCACTGGATAACCGGCCAATGAAGTTTGAGGAGTGGGAGTCGATTTCCCCGCAAACTATTTTTGTCTCCGCTACCCCAGGCCCCTATGAAGCTGATCACGCCAGCCAAACCGTTGAGCAGGTGGTGAGGCCAACCGGATTACTGGATCCTGAGATTGAAGTGCGGCCTGCCAGTACCCAAGTGGATGATCTGCTGTCAGAGATCGGTTTGCGTACCGCTGTCGGTGAGCGAGTCCTGGTGACTACGCTGACCAAGCGAATGTCCGAAGACCTAACCGAGTATTTTGACGAGCATGGTATACGTGTACGCTATTTACACTCGGATATCGATACCGTTGAGCGCGTCGAGATAATCCGCGATTTACGTCTGGGTAAGTTCGATGTGTTAGTGGGCATCAACTTGCTACGTGAAGGCCTGGATATTCCCGAAGTCTCGCTGGTGGCGATTTTAGACGCAGACAAAGAGGGCTTTTTGCGCTCTGAACGCTCCTTGATCCAAACCATCGGTCGAGCGGCTCGTAATGCCCATGGTAAAGCTATTCTATACGGCGACCGCATTACCGATTCCATGCGTAAAGCGATGGATGAAACCGAACGGCGGCGCACGAAACAGACCGAGCACAACTTAGAGCATGGTATTACCCCGACAACCGTGACGCGTTCAGTGGCTGATATCCTTGAAGCGGCTCAGGCGCCGGGTAAAAAGAGCAGCCGTCGGCGTGGCAATGAGCGCAAGGTGGCAGAAAGTGCGGCCGAGTATGATTTATCTACTATGAGCAAGCATGATCTGCTGGGCGCTATTAGCAAGCTTGAAGATGCGATGTTTGAAGCAGCGCAAAACCTGGAGTTTGAAGAGGCTGCACGGCTGCGTGATCAGCTTCACCAGATGAAAGAAAAACAGCTGATGTTGGGCTAACGGCATGCCTGAAGGTCCAGAAATTCGGCGTGCGGCGGATCGTATTGAGCAGCAGATAGGCGGGCAGGTAATAGAAGATGCCTGGTTCGCCTTTCCAGAGCTTGCCGAACAGGCATCCTCCCTTGTGGGTGTCCAGGTTGCACGGGTAGATACCAGGGGCAAAGCGATGTTAATTCGGTTTGCTGATCAGCGTGTGCTCTATTCCCACAATCAGCTTTATGGCGTTTGGAAACTACACCGGGAAGATAAGCCGCCTGCGACAAAACGCTCATTGCGCGTTCGTTTAACTGCAGAAGGGCGTTGCGCAAGCTTATATAGCGCCTCTGATGTCTCGCTGTGGCATGAAGACAACCTCAGCGAGCATCCGTTTTTAGCCAGGCTTGGCCCTGATTTGCTAAGCCAAGGCATCACGCCACACCAAGTGTTACAGCGGTTGCGGCTAAAGCAGTTTCAGCGGCGGCGGTTAGGGGCCTTGTTACTCGATCAGAGCTTGGTAGCGGGGTTAGGCAATTATCTGCGCTCTGAAATTCTGTTTTTTGCGGGTTTGCACCCTCAACAGCGGCCGATTGATTTAACCGACTCCCAGATGGGGCATCTCGCTGAATGCATCGTGACCATTACCCAGCAGGCCTATCAGCAGGCCGGAGTGACTAATACGCCAGCCTGGATTGAACAAGCCATTCAGGCTGGCGAAGCTCGGCGGCAGTGGCGTTTTACAGTGTTTGAACGTGCTGGGCTTGAGTGCCACCGCTGCGGCGCCGTCATTGAGCGCAAAATGGTGGGTTCACGAAGACTCTATCTCTGCCCTCGCTGTCAGCCTGCCTAAGTCCTCTGGCGTTGAGGTTAGAGGCTTCCATGCTGCTGATTCTATTTATTTTATACCGTTATCTTGATCTATGACAAGCATCGACTAAAGCGCTACCGATAGCGACCAGTTGAGCACAGAGGAGTGCTGCCGCAGGAGGGGCAATACGGTATACTTACCCAACGCTAAGACGGCAACTTCTGCATACGTAGAAAAAGCCGCTGACTAGACGACAACCTAGGAGCAGTTAGTTCATGACCGTGATTCGCCAGGACGACGTTATTCAAAGCGTTGCCGATGCTCTTCAGTATATCTCTTACTACCATCCTAAAGATTTTATTGATGCGATGGCCGCTGCCTACGAGCGCGAAGAGAACCCGGCCGCTAAAGACGCCATTGCGCAAATTCTGATCAATTCGCGTATGTGTGCAACCGGGCATCGTCCAATTTGCCAGGATACCGGTATTGTCACTGTGTTTGTTCATGTAGGTATGAACGTTACCTGGGACGCGGATATGAGCCTTGACGACATGATCAATGAGGGTGTACGTCGCGCCTACCTGCTCCCTGACAATGTTTTGCGTGCCTCGGTACTGGCGGATCCAGACGGCAAACGTGCCAACACCAAAGACAACACACCAGCAATTATTCACCACTCGATCGTGCCCGGTGACACCGTCGATATTCACGTGGCAGCGAAGGGTGGTGGCAGCGAGGCCAAGTCCAAATTTGCTATGCTTAACCCATCCGACAGCGTAGTGGATTGGGTGATGGAGCAGCTTCCGAAGATGGGCGCTGGCTGGTGTCCGCCGGGCATGCTGGGGATTGGCATCGGTGGTACCGCTGAAAAAGCGATGATGATTGCCAAAGAGGCACTGCTGGATCCTATCGATATCCAGGATTTGCAGGCCCGCGGGCCTAGCAACCGCGCCGAAGAGATACGTTTGGAGTTGTTTGATAAGATTAATAAAAGTGGTATTGGCGCTCAGGGGTTAGGCGGTTTAACCACTGTTCTGGATATTAAAGTCAAAGATTATCCTACCCATGCGGCTAATAAGCCGGTGGCGATTATTCCTAACTGTGCAGCAACACGGCATACCCACTTTACGCTGGATGGCTCTGGTCCCGCGGTGCTTGAGGCTCCCAAGCTTGAAGACTGGCCTGAAATCACTCGCGAAGCCGGTGCTAACGTTAAGCGAGTCAATCTCGACACGGTCACACCAGCAGAAGTCAAAACCTGGCTGCCAGGTGACACGCTGTTGCTGAATGGTAAGCTGTTAACGGGTCGCGATGCTGCTCATAAGCGCATGATCGATATGCTAGCCAAAGGCGAGCCACTGCCCGTTGATATGAAAGGACGGTTTATCTACTACGTGGGTCCGGTTGATCCGATTGGCGATGAAGTAGTAGGTCCTGCTGGCCCGACGACAGCGACGAGGATGGATAAATTTACCCGTACCATGCTGGAAGAAACCGGCTTACTAGGCATGGTGGGTAAAGCAGAACGTGGCCAACTGGCCATCGATGCCATTCGTGATAACGAGGCTGTTTACCTGATGGCCGTGGGTGGAGCTGCTTACCTGGTGGCTCAGGCGATTAAGAAATCACGTGTGATTGGTTTTGAAGACCTTGGCATGGAGGCAATCTACGAATTTGAAGTTGAAGATATGCCAGTAACAGTGGCGGTCGATAGCCTCGGCACCTCTGTGCATCAAACAGGTCCAGCCAAGTGGAAAGAGATTATTGCTCAATCTGCGTAACAGCGTGCTTTCTTTTGGTTGGCCGTTAACGTCTATTAATTAACTTGCAGCTGGCAGGGGCCTCGCTATAGGCGAGGCCCCTGCATTATTGTTATTTGTTTGGCGTGAATTACGCGCATGAGGATGTGGCTATGGCCTCCTGGTTGCTAGGGACCGGCATTCTATTGATACACCTCTTAGGCATCGTCTCAGCCATCATGGCGCTGATGTCTAGCAGGACATCGCAGGGTGCGGTCGCTTGGATTATCTCGCTATTGACCTTCCCTTATGTCGCTCTTCCGGCCTATTGGTTTTTTGGGCGACCGCGTTTTTATGGTTATGTTTCTGCTCGTGGTCAGCGTGACACTGTGCTACGTCGAGTATTAGTGCGCTATCGGGCCAATGTGTTGCCCTATGTGGCTCCCTCGAGTAGTCCGGATATTCAAGCCGTAGAGCAGCTCGCTATGATGCCGTTAACGCATGGTAACCGAGCGACATTACTAATCGATGGTACAGACACTTTCGCTAGCCTGTTTGATGGTATTGATCGTGCTGAGCAGTATGTGCTGGTGCAGTTTTTCATTGTTCGAAATGATGCATTAGGTAAGCAATTGCAAGGTCACTTACAGCGTGCTGCTCAACGCGGTGTAAGGGTTTATTTTCTCTATGATGAAGTGGGCAGTCGCAAGTTGAATGAGGGCTACTTAGTAGATTTAATCAGCGCGGGCGTCGCTGTTAGCGCATTTCGTTCTTCACGAGGTTTTAAGCACCGTTTTCAACTTAACTTTCGTAACCATCGTAAAGTCATGGTCGCTGACGGCAAAGAAGGTTGGGTAGGTGGCTTTAATGTTGGGGTCGAATATTTAGGTAAAGATCCTAAGCATGGACCTTGGCGCGATACACACTTAAAGCTTGAAGGACCCAGTGTGCTGGGCTTGCAGGAGGCGTTCTGGGAGGACTGGCACTGGGCTACTGATGAAGTGATCAGTTTACATTGGCTGGCGGAGACCCTCCCGTCAAGCGACCACCATGTAGTGATTGTCCCTTCAGGGCCCGCAGATCGTCAGGATACGGCGAGTTTGTTGGTTCAGCAGGTAATTCATAGCGCTAAGGAGAGACTATGGGTGACCAGTCCCTACTTTGTTCCCGATCAGGGGGTTCAGGATGCGCTACGTCTTGCTGCGATGCGAGGAGTTGATGTCCGTGTAATGATCCCTGAGCGTCCAGATCACTTGCTCGTTTTTTTATCAGCCTTTTCATTTTTACCTGATATGTTGAGGGCTGGTGTAAAAATATACCGTTATCTCCCAGGTTTTTTACACCAAAAAGTAATGCTAGTTGATAGTGACGCAGCAACCGTTGGTACAGTAAACTTAGATAATCGTTCGTTTCGCCTAAACTTTGAAATTACGGCCTTTATTCCAAGTCCCGATTTTGCCGCCAGCGTTGAGACAATGCTAGAGGCTGACTTTGAAAATTGCCGCCGAGTTACAATAGATGAAATTAACCAGCGTTCTATGTGGATGAAGGTCATTTCTCGAGCTGCCTACTTAACGGCGCCAGTTCAATAATAAGTGGGCTAGGTAGGACAAGGAGTCATGGGTGAACCTTGAAACAAAATGGTTAGAAGACTTTGTAGCACTTGCTAGTACGCGCAGTTTTTCAGCTTCGGCACGCCAAAGACATGTAACTCAGCCTGCTTTTAGCCGTCGCATAAGGGCGTTAGAACAAGCCGTTGATGTCACGCTTGTAGACCGCTCTACCACGCCAGTAGGGTTAACTCCAGAAGGGCAGCTGTTTTTAGTAACAGCACGCAATTTAGTGGAGCAATTAAATGAATCGCTGAGCCATTTGCGGGGCCTCTCAATTGCTAATGAAGCATTGGACATTGTTGCCGCACACTCATTAGCGTTGAGTTTTTACCCACCATGGATCTCCCGCTTACAGAAAGGCTTAGGCGAGTTGCCTACTCGCTTAGTCGCAATGAACGTAGGCGAGGCTATCCATGTGCTACGCGAGGGCAACTGCGACTTAATGCTCGCTTATTACGACCCTTTTGCCACCATGCAGCTGGATGCAGAGGTATTTCCCTCGTTTTCAATTGGCAAGGTCAATATGCTGCCCGTATCGCTGCCAGACGACCAGGGGAAGCCGCTGTTCTCACTTCAGCATGACGCTTCTATACCCTACCTTTCCTATACGCAAGGCGCTTTTTTAGGGCGCAGCGTGCGTATGCTGCTAAAAAATGATCCGCTACGCATGAAGCTTCGCACCGTGTATGAAACAGCCATGGCGGAAGGTCTAAAAGGCATGGTGCTGCAAGGTGTCGGCGTTGCATGGATACCTGATTTTTGTATCAAGGAAGAGCTTAAAAGTGGCCGCTTGGTGAGAGCTGGCGATCAGAGTTGGGATATTCCTCTTGAGATTCGCTTATACCGTTGCTCTATGGTGCATAAACCGGGCGTCGAGCGTCTATGGCGGCAAATGATGAAGTTGCCGCGTGATTTCTTGCACGCCTGAAGTACTTATTCACCAGCAACGTTTGGTTATTTTGAATTAGCCACTCCCGAAATCGGCAGGCAACCCCAAAAAATTCTGAATAATAAAGAAGTGATCTTCGAACAAGCTGTCGGGTTCAAGATCCGCAAGGGCTACCCAGCGGGCATGATCTCCGCCTTTGACAGGTTTTAAACGAGGCAGTTGTTGCTCTGGGCGAAGTGCAAAATAAAAAGCTTCCGCTAAGGTCCGGCCACGCCAGCTGCGATGGGGCTCATCAAATAAGCGTTGGCCACGCAGTGAGCCTTTAAGAACGGGTTCAGGAACTTTCAAGCGCAAGCGCTCGCGCAGTTCTCGAAGACAGGCGTCTAGCAGTCGTTCATGAGGATTAATAAAGCCCCCCGGTAATGCATAAAGCCCTTTGCCAGGGGCTGCCGTGCGCCTTGCTAACAGTACGTGGCCTGACTGAACCACTACCGCATTGACCGTCACAAAAATAGGCGGGTAGGGAGCTTGCGCCCACGCTTGGCGGTATTGGTCTAATAGTTTCTGCTCTTCTAGCAGTTGATGATAGGCACTGGTCTTACAGAATTGCTTCACCCCTCTGATGACGCCAGGGGGTAAGTCGTGATAAGCGCCGGTGGTTAAATAATCATCCGTTGAACCAGGAGAATGAAACAAACGCTCGCGAATTTGGCTCGCTGAAATGCCCTCCACGGGTGGAACGCTAACGGACTCCCATTGGGGAAAGAGCGAAAGGTAGTAACTCGATTGACCGCGACTGGCTCCAATTAAACCAATACGCGGCAAGCGAGCGTTGGCCGGCACTGCCAAGTCCCGCACTTTACGCTGTACATCACGTACCCAGACATCGTCGTTATATAGCGCATCCAGTAAGGGGGTAATTTCAAGGCGTTGATTATCAGCGTCATCAAAGGTGGCGCGAATCATTGCCTGACGCTCATCAAAACGCCAAGGGTTGCGTAGTGAACGAGCTTGCCAAGCTGACCCGACCAGTATAATCACTTGTCGGGCGCGCTTGAGCGCTTCACCAATGATGGCTAAATGGCCCAAGTGGAGTGGCTGAAAGCGCCCAATAAAAACCAAACAGTCGAAATCACAGGCGGTCGCAGAACGCGTAATATCATTGACCATCGAAGCTTCCTTATCGTTGGGTGATTTCAGACTACCATTATGAGTCGCTGTGCGGGGCAGGCGCAATGTACTAGAAAACTGCACTAGGTGTTATGACTAAGCGCTATGGTTAGGTATGCTAGAAAAGTAGGATGTTGATTATTCTTAAAAAACGTTTCAGTAGTAGTCATACAGGGAGTGGACATGATTAAACGAGCGGCTTATTTCTGGTGGCAGGTAGTACAGGATGCCATTGCGCTTTGGCTTGAGCGAAATGCTTTTAGCTATGCAGGCTCGTTAGCGTTTTATACGCTTTTTTCATTGGCACCCACGGTTATTATCGCTGTTACCGTCATAGGGGTTGTATTAGGTGAAGAAGCGGCTCAGGGGCAAATTGTTGCTCAGTTGGAAGGCGCATTAGGTATTGATGCTGCGGTCGCTATACAAGAAGCCGTTGCCCAATCGCGTATAGAAGAATCAGGATTGTTACCTACGTTTTTAGGGGTCGCCGCCCTGCTAGTGGGTGCTACCACGGTATTTGCTCAAATGCAGTTTTCACTTAATACCATTTGGGGTGTAACGGCTAAACCTACTTCCAATAGCGTGTTTATTTTTCTAAAAAGTCGCTTTTTGTCGTTGACGGTAGTGCTCGCTATTGGTTTTATTCTGTTGGTTTCATTAGTCTTGGGAGTAGTTCTGAGGGGTATGCTTCAAGCGGCTGATAATTTACTTCCCTATGCCAGTTTTCTGACGATGACGATTGAGTCACTGATTTCCCTTGGTGTTGTTATTCTGCTGTTCGCGACTATTTTTAAAGTGTTGCCTGATGTCGTATTGCGTTGGCAAGATGTACTTATTGGTGCTGCTGTTACCGCTGTGTTATTTACATTGGGTCGTAGCTTGATTGCATTTTATCTAGCTTATACCGCTACAGCATCCACCTATGGTGCGGCAGGCTCAGTGGTTATGATTTTGCTCTGGGTTTACTACAGCTCGTTAATTTTACTGTTTGGTGCAGCATTTACTCGTTCACTGTTGCTGCGTCGAGGTCGGCCATTAATTCCACGCAATAGCGCTGTGCTTATCAAACAAGAATTCGTTTAAGGCGAACCATTCGCGTGCCATTGAAAAGACAGCGTCTGGAAGAGTGACGGAGGGAGATAATATGACAACCTGCTGTGTGCGTGCCGTTGTTACTGGCAAAGTACAAGGCGTCTGGTATCGCCGCGCTACGCAGGAGAAGGCGCTTCAGCATAGCCTCACAGGCTATGCTAAAAACCTGCCCGATGGTCGCGTAGAGGTATTGCTATGCGGTCAGTCCGAGGCCGTCAAGCGGGTGAGCGAATGGTTGTGGGAAGGATCGGAAAGGGCGCACGTAACACACGTAGAGTTAGAGGTGCTGGATCAGTGCCGCGCGCCTAGCCACTTTGCTACACATTAGGGCCTGTTGAGGCCCCAAAGGTAGGCAAAAGTTTATGCCGATTTCCATTCGCTAATATTCTTGGCCGTTAGAGCGACAATATTTTGGCGCGCTTCGGGCGTGATCCAGGCATTGTGAGGTGTCACAATTAAATTGAGTGGCTCACTGAGGGCGTCCAGCAGGGGGTGGCCATCTTTAGGCGGCTCAGCGGGTAGCACATCAACCCCTAACCCACCTAGCTTGCCGCTGCGCAGTGCCTCTAATGCGGCAAGCTCATCAATAACGCCGCCTCGGGCACAGTTGACTAGTAAGAGCGATGGTTTGGCGTTGGCCAAGCGCTCTGAATTGATCAAATGTTTTGTGGCGTCGCTGAGAGGGCAGTGCAGGCTAATAACATCGGCGTCAGGCAATAAATCGTCTAGCGAGGCTCGCTGGTCATTAGCTTCATTGCCGGGGCGGGCGGCGAAGGTAACGCGCATGCCAAAGGCCTCTGCCAGGCGAGCGACCTCAGAACCTAATTCGCCTTGTCCAACCATCACCAAGTGCTTGCCCGCTAGTTGCAATGTGGGGTGATCCTGCAAACAGAAAAAAGCGCTGCGCTGCCACTCTCCGGCAGCGACATCACGCTGATAAAGGGGCAACCGATTGGCCAGCGCCAGCATTAGCATCAAGGTGTGCTGTGATACGCTCGCCGTACCATAAGCAGCCACATTTTTAACCTCAATATTTCGGTCTTTCGCAGTCTCAAGGTCAATATTATTAAGCCCGGTCGCTAAGACGCAAATCAAGCGTAGTTTGGGTAGTTGCTGCAAGGTGTTTGCATCCAGTACAACCTTGTTTACGATTGCAATATCAGCATTGGCGAGGCGTTCTAATGCCTGATCGGTGCTGCTCTGTTGAAATACCTCAAGGTGAGAAACGGTTTCCTCAATCGCCGTTAAATCGATCTTGGGGCCGAGACTTTCTGCATCCAGTATCACTGCGTGTGGCATTTAATTGTCTCCATTAATCGCCGGAGGTTGCTTAACCTTGCTCGGCAGGGGGCACAAAAGGGTATAATGGTGGCGCTTTATCAACCGCAGCCTTGGAATTTATCCCGTCTGGCCACATATTGGCAGCCTGGCAGCGTTGTGTTCGCCATTATTCTATTAAGAACTGCGTTTTTAAGCGCCCTGATTTGAGGCCAAGCTTCAAGCATTAAGAACTGAGCCTTTCAGAGCTTAATGTTAAGAACCTAAGCTGATCAGGGTTGAGCTTATTAGGAGCCATTAAGATGCCCATCTATGAATATGAGTGCAAGGCCTGCGGCCATCGCCTGGAAAAATTGCAGAAAATCAGCGCCAATCCTCTAAAAGATTGTCCTGCATGCCAAAGCGATGGCTTGGAACGGCTAGTCTCGGCAGCGGGGTTCCGTTTAGCCGGCGGCGGTTGGTACGAAACCGATTTCAAAACAGGAAGTAAAAAGAACCTGGTCGCTGACGGCAAAGTAGCCTCTACCGATGCCGGTAAAACAAGCGGTACCAGTACTACTTCCAAGAGCGTCACTCCCAAAGACAACGGTGCTGCGGCATAGCCGCAGCAGTCAGGGTCGGGAAGATCTGCGACACACTACTTGCCACGTAACAGAACAGGATTTGACATGCGCAGCCATTATTGCGGCCAGCTGAACGAAACTTTGGTGGATCAAACGGTTACGGTATGCGGATGGGTTCATCGCCGCCGTGACCATGGTGGGGTAATTTTCCTCGATATGCGCGACCGCGATGGTATCGCTCAGTTCGTGGTTGACCCAGATACCGCCGAGGCGTTCGCTACTGCCGACCGTGCACGCAGCGAGTATGTTTTGCGTATTACCGGACGCGTTCGGCTGCGCCCTGAAGGCACACAGAATGCCAATATGCCCACTGGCATGGTCGAAGTGTTGGCCAAAGAGGTTGAGGTACTGAACTCAGCTATCACGCCGCCGTTCCAATTGGATGAGCATGGCAAAGTGGGCGAAGAGGTGCGTTTAAAGCACCGTTACATCGACCTGCGCCGTCCCGACATGATTGAAAAGCTGCGCCTGCGCTCGCGTATATCGCATAACGTGCGCGCTTACCTGGAGAACCAGGGCTTCTTGGATATCGAAACGCCGGTACTCACTCGCGCCACGCCTGAGGGCGCGCGGGATTATTTGGTGCCTAGCCGTACTCACGCAGGCAGTTTCTTTGCACTACCCCAGTCTCCTCAGCTATTCAAACAGCTACTGATGGTGGCGGGCTTTGATCGCTACTACCAAATTGCTAAGTGCTTCCGCGATGAAGATCTGCGCGCCGACCGTCAGCCTGAGTTTACCCAGATTGATATCGAGGCATCGTTTGTGGAAGAGAATGACATCATGGGCATCACCGAAGCCATGATTCGTCAGCTTTTCCAAGAGGTTCTTAGTGCTGAGCTGCCTGAATTTCCGCGCATGACCTGGCAGGAAGCAATGGATCGTTTCGGCTCCGATAAGCCTGACTTGCGTATTCCGCTCGAGCTGACCGATGTCGATGACCTTATGCAGCAGGTCGATTTTAAAGTCTTCTCTGGCCCGGCAAGTGCGGAAGATGGTCGCGTAGCGGCCCTGAAAGTGCCTGGCGGTGCTAAGCTTTCGCGTAAAGAGATCGACGAATACACCAAGTTTGTTGGCATTTACGGTGCCAAAGGCTTGGCATGGATTAAAGTGAACGAACGCGCCAAAGGGCTTGAAGGTCTGCAGTCACCGATCGTTAAGTTTATGGAAAACATCGTTGAAGAGCTGCTCGACCGAGTTGGCGCTGAAGATGGCGATATTATCTTCTTTGGTGCCGATAAGACGCGCATCGTCAATGAAGCAATTGGCGCACTGCGTGTCAAGTTAGGTGCTGATCTTGAGCTTTATACTCAACAGTGGGCGCCGCTGTGGGTAGTCGACTTCCCAATGTTCGAGGCGGATGACAACGGCCGTCTTAGCCCGCTACACCACCCTTTCACGGCCCCTTCCTGCTCTCCTGAAGAGCTAAAGGCTGATCCTGCCAAGGTACTGTCTCGCGCTTACGACATGGTGCTCAATGGCACGGAGTTAGGTGGTGGTTCTATCCGTATTCACGACCAAACCATGCAGAGCACGGTATTTGAGATTCTGGGCATTGGTGAAGAGGAAGCGCAAGAGAAATTCGGCTTCCTGCTGGATGCGCTTCAGTACGGCGCACCGCCCCATGGTGGCTTAGCGTTTGGTTTGGATCGTCTGGTAATGTTGATGGTAGGTGCCAAGACTATTCGTGAAGTAATTGCCTTCCCGAAAACCCAAAGTGCCGCTTGTTTGATGACCAATGCGCCCGGTGAAGTAAGCCCCGAGCAGTTAAAAGAGCTCAATATCCGTCTGCGCCAAAAAGCCCAGCCGGAAACGGCCGCTGAATAAATCAGTTGAGTGACTGACCAGCACCGACGCCTTGGCGTCGGTGTTTTTGTATATTACTAACGTTCAGTGTTAAGCCCACTCATGAGTACCTGCGTCATGGTTGAAAAGAAGCCCGTTGTAGCTGTCCGTATTTTGGGAATCGACCCTGGCTCGCGTGTGACCGGTTACGGCGTGATTGATGTGATTGGGGTTAAGCCTTGTTATGTAGCGAGTGGCTGTATTCGTACCGCTGACGGTGCGCTAGAGCAGCGATTGGCACAAATCTATGCAGGCCTTAGTGAAGTGGTGGGTCTACATCGACCTACTTCGGTTGCCATTGAGCGCGTATTTATGGCCAAAAACCCCGATTCTGCATTAAAACTTGGTCAGGCGCGTGGCGCGGCGTTGGTGTGTATGGCCAATCATGGCTTAAGTCTTTCCGAATATGCCGCCCGGCAAATTAAGCAGGCCGTCACCGGCCAAGGCGGGGCGGATAAAGCTCAGGTTCAGCATATGGTCACCGCTATTCTGCAGCTCTCCGCCACGCCTCAAGCCGATGCTGCTGATGCACTAGCCATTGCACTAACACATGCTTATAACGGTCATACCTTCACTACTAATGGCCTGCCTGCCGCCGTATCGCGAGGGCGTAGTCGCTCCACGGGACGTTGGCGTCTTTAATTTAACCGTTTGGCGAAAGGTTGTACTACTGGTCACTTGTACAGACTAGCTTTATAGTAAACGCTTGTTTTTCACCCAACTGTTTATACATCCGTGCGAGCGACTTTATGATTGGACGTCTGAGTGGCCAACTAGTGGCAAAGCACCCCCCCTGGATTGTCATTGACGTCCAAGGTGTTGGTTATGAGCTGGAAACCTCAATGAATACTCTGGTTGCGCTTCCTGGGCTCAACGAGAGCGTTTCGCTATTTACTCATTTAACCATTCGAGATGACGCCCACCTGCTGTATGGCTTTGGCCGAGAGCATGAACGTGCACTGTTCCGCGCGCTGATCAAAGTCAACGGTGTTGGACCCAAACTCGCCCTGGCGATTCTGTCCGGTATGGATGAAGACGCTTTTATGCGCTGCGTGCGTGATAATGACAGCAAAGCGTTAACAACCCTGCCAGGTGTCGGCAAGAAAACCGCCGAACGGCTGATTATCGAAATGCGTGACCGGTTCCCCGAGTGGGAAGATGGCAGCAATGCGTTGCTGGCTCTTGAAGCCGCTAGTGGTCGGCCATCTGCTCGGGATAGCCTTGCCGATGCGGAAGCCGCGCTTGTCAGTCTAGGATATAAGCTTACTGAAGCATCGAAGATGCTCACGGGTATCGATCCCAATCAGTCCACCGAAGCGCTTATTAAAGCTGCGCTAACCCAGCGTATGAACGGCTGAACCGTCAGTTTAAGCTGGCGTAGTTCCCAATGGCTGCTGAAGGGAAACGTGTTTGCCGCTCGAATTAAGGAAAAAGTGATTAAGAATGAGTGCTTATGTTAGAACATGACCGGCTGATTGCCGCTGAACCTGAGCAGGGCGAGGTGCGCATTGATTATGCAATTCGCCCGAAGCGGCTTGATGATTACATTGGCCAGCCGCGTGTTCGTGAGCAACTGGAAATTTTCATTGGTGCCGCACGGTTACGTGAAGAGAGTCTTGATCATACGCTGGTGTTTGGCCCCCCCGGGTTAGGCAAAACCACCTTGGCGCATATTATTGCCGCCGAGATGGGCGTGGGCATGAAGTCGACCTCAGGCCCGGTGCTCGAACGTGCTGGCGACCTTGCGGCCATGCTCACCAATTTGGAACCTGGCGACGTACTCTTTATTGACGAAATTCACCGTTTATCACCCGTGGTTGAAGAAGTGCTTTACCCGGCCATGGAAGATTTTCAGCTGGATATCATGATTGGAGAAGGGCCAGCTGCCCGCTCGATCAAGCTCGACCTTCCGCGCTTTACATTAGTCGGTGCGACTACCCGAGCAGGGTTGTTAACTTCTCCTTTGCGTGATCGATTTGGGATTGTGCAGCGGCTTGAGTTTTATAACCTAGAAGAACTAACTGAAATTGTCGCGCGTTCGGCGCGTTTATTGGGCGTCGAGACCAGCCATGATGGCGCAATTGAGGTGGCTCGACGTTCACGTGGGACGCCCCGAATCGCTAACCGGCTACTGCGTCGCGTGCGTGATTACGCTGAGATGAAAGGCAATGGTGTCGTCGATGTAGCGATGGCTGACGCCGCACTCAATATGCTTAATGTGGATCACCACGGTTTAGATCACATGGATCGAAGACTTCTTCTAGCCATGATTGATAAATTTGACGGTGGTCCGGTGGGCATTGATTCGCTGGCAGCGGCGATTAGCGAAGAGCGTGACACCATTGAGGATGTGATCGAGCCTTACCTAATTCAACAAGGGTTAATTATGCGTACACCCCGGGGCCGTGTGGTCACACGCCAAGCCTGGCTGCATTTTGATCGCGTACCTCACGAGCAGTCGACCGATATGGAAGGGGAGCGTCGCCCGTGAGTGTGCCCGCAATAGATGGTTATCGATTGCAGCTGCGTGTTTATATGGAAGATACTGACGCGGGCGGCATTGTCTACTACGTTAACTACTTGAAGTTTATGGAGCGGGCGCGGAGCGAATGGCTACGTCAAATGGGTCTTAACCAACAAACGCTGCTAGACGAAGGTACACAGCTAGTGGTATACCGCTTGGCTTGTCACTACGCTAAACCGGCATGCTTAGACGATGCGCTGGAAATTAGCGCACACGTTGTAGACGTTGGGCGATGCCGTATGACATTTGAACAGCAAGTGTGGCGCGATGAGGAACTCCTCTGCACAGCAACAGTCGAGATAGCCTGCTTAAGTGCCGAGCGTTTGCGGCCTAAAGCATGGCCTGCATCGCTTAATATTTTGACACGGGCCTCTTAACCAAGAGGTCACTCACTGCGTCGGCAATACCGACCCTAATAGATTGATGAGGGCACCTGTGAACGATAACACCATGTCCATTCCCCACCTGATAATGAGTGCCAGTACCGTCGTACAGCTGGTCATGCTGCTATTGGTGGTGGGCTCGATCCTCTCTTGGGTGGTGATTTTTCAGCGCAGTATCGCGCTACGCCGTGCCAAGCAAGAATACAACCAGTTTGAAGAGTCTTTTTGGTCTGGTGTCGACTTGAATGAGCTGTATCGGGAAATACCTGCCGATGACCCGCGCCACGGCGCCGAGCATATTTTTCAATCAGGCTTTCGTGAATTTAATCGCCTGATGCCCAAAACACGAGACGCTGACACCGTGTTAGAGGGCGTACAGCGCAGTATGCGTGTGGCATGGTCGCGAGAAGAGGATCGCTTAACGATTCATTTAGTCTTCTTGGCAACCGTTGCCTCCGCAAGCCCTTACATTGGGCTGTTTGGTACTGTGTGGGGGATTATGGGTTCATTTCAGGCGCTCTCACTAACTCAGCAGGCTACCCTTGCAACCGTTGCACCATGGATTGCTGAAGCGTTGATCGCAACGGCGATGGGGCTTTTTGCAGCTATTCCTGCGGTTATTTTCTACAACCGTCTGTCTAACGATGCTGCCCGGCTACTCGGTAAATATGAAGATTTTGCCGAAGAGTTTCACGCTATCTTGCACCGTAATTTGCAAGGTCGTGACGGCAAGCCAAGCGCAAGCTAAGGGAGACAGTCATGCAAGGACCGTTCAATCGTGGCGGTAAAGGCAAGCCAATGGGGGAGATCAACGTTGTCCCCTTTATTGACGTCATGCTGGTACTGCTGGTGATCTTTATGATTACCGCTCCTATGTTGACCCAGGGCGTACAGGTGGAGTTGCCACAGGTATCGTCTGAGCCAATTGACTCTCAGGAAGATAATGATCCGATAGTGATCTCGGTTGATCGTGACGGTGGGTACTTCATTACCTTAGGTGAAGACTCAACGTCAGTGTCACTGGATGAAATGTCACAACGGGTGATGGCCATTTTACAGCAGCGTCCTGGTACGCCTGTCATGGTACGCGGTGACCGCAATGTGCCTTATGGGCAAATTGTGGTGCTAATGAGCACGTTGCAGGGTGCGGGCGTCGCTAATGTGGGGCTGCTTTCTGAGCCGCCGCAAGATGGGTAAGGGCAAAGCGCACATGCCAGTCAACACTTCTCGTGATCCTCAGGATGTAGGTTATAAATGGCCGACCATTCTGGCGTTAGCAGTGCATGCCTTGATCGTAGTGTTTAGTTTAGTCAGCTTGCCAAGTCGCACGGCTGAGACTGATAGCTCGTCTATTGTTCAGGCGACGCTAGTGAGTACAGAGACGTTTACAGATCAGGCTCAGCAGGTCACTGAACAGCAGGCGGCAATGAATGCCCCCACTGAAGCCCCGGCAGAACCTGCAGCGCCCGATGAGCCTACAGCTAATGAACAGCAAGCTGCAGAAGAAGCCGCTCAGCAAGCCGCTGATGAAGCGGCACAGCAAGCGGCGGAGGCTGCAGCTGCGGCAGAAGCTCAAGCACTAGAGGCCGCACGTACTGCCGCTGAAGCAGATGCGCAGCGTCGCGCCGAAGAGGCTGCTCAATTAGCTGAGCAGCAGGCAGCCGCGGCGGCGCAGCGAGAGGCTGAAGCTGAAGCCGCCGCGCAGCGCCAGCGGGAAGTGGAAGAGGCTCAACGCCAACAGGAAGCGGCAGCAGAAGCTCAACGCGAAGCAGAGGCAGCGGCTGCGGCAGAGGCCGAAGCAGAGGCCCAGCGAGAAGCTGAGGCAGAAGCCGAAGCTCAACGCCAGCGAGAGGCTGAGGCAGCAGCTGAGGCCCAGAGGGAGGCAGCGGCTGAAGCAGAAGCTCAACGCCAGCGAGAGGCTGAAGCAGAAGCCCAACGTCAGCGAGAAGCCGAAGCCCAGCGCCAGCGAGAGGCGGAGGCAGAGGCTCAACGCCAGCGGGATGCTGAAGCCCAGCGTCAGGCCGCGGAAGCGGCAGAGGCGGCCATGCAACGGCAACTAGCAGGAGAGGCAGAAGCTGCTGCGAATGCTCAGCAAGCCGCCCAGGCAGCCAATAGCTTTATTAATATTGTCCGCCGTGCCGTCGAGCAGGCATGGGTGATTCCGCCCGGTGCAAGTGACTCGATGAGTGCTACGCTACAAGTACGATTAGGCCCATCAGGAGAATTATTGGCAACGTCGATTGTCTCATCAAGCGGCGATAGTGCTTTTGATCGGTCTGTCATGCAGGCCGTTGAACATGCTGCACCGTTTGGTGAATTGCGAGATTTACCAGCCGATCAGCAGCGTAATTTACGTCAGTTTAATCTGCGATTTACCCCGGGGGATGTTCGCTGATGCAAAGCTTTAGCAAGATATGGCTATTCTGTGTGCTGCTGTTTGTCAGCAGTGTCGCGAGTGCAAATTTAACCATTGAGATCACCCGGGGCAGCGATCAAGCGTTGCCTATAGGGGTTGTACCATTTGCTGGTTCTGAAGGGATGCCTGAAGACGTCGCTCAAATTATCCAAGATAATCTTGAACGTAGCGGCTACTTTAACCCTTTGGCGCGCAGCGCGATGTTTGAACAACCTAGCCGGTCTGACGATGTACAGTTCGGTACCTGGCGTTCATTAGATGTGCGCTATTTAGTTGTGGGCCGGGCCGAACAAACGGGCGGTGGTTATCAACTTCAATTTGAGCTAATGGACATTAGCGGCCAGCGTAGAATCATTGGTGAGACCGTCACGGTCAGCCAGAATGATTTGCGCGGTGCAGCACATTACATCAGTGATCAGATTTTTGAAGCAATCACTGATATCCGTGGCGCGTTTTCAACAAAGATAGCTTATGTCACCGCACAAGGCGTGGGTGATAATATGCAGTTCGGTCTGTACGTTGCCGATGCTGATGGCCGTCGCAGTGAGCAGGTTTTAACCTCTGATCAGCCCATTATGTCACCCTCGTGGTCACCTGATGGCACCAAGCTTGCCTATGTGTCATTTGAAACCGAACGTCCTGCCATCTATATACAGGATGTTGCCAGTGGTCAGCGGGTTCAAGCGACCTCTTTCGATGGCATCAATGGTGCGCCTTCTTGGTCACCGGATGGCCGTCGCATTGCCATGTCACTGTCTAAAGATGGGCAACCAGAAATTTACATTATGGATGTTGGCAGTCGCTCTGTTGAGAGAGTGACACAAAGTAATAGTATCGATACCGAGCCAGCTTGGTCGCCAGATGGCCGCAGCATTCTGTTCACTTCGGATCGTAGCGGTGGACCTCAGCTTTATCAGTACACATTAGGCGGTGGAGAAGCACAGCGTCTAACCTATACGGGTAATTACAATGCTCGTGGGCGCTACTCACCCGATGGTGAACAGATATTTTTGGTGCACCGTTCTGATCGTGGCTACCAAGTAGCAAGGCAAGATCTAAGCGGTAATCGCTTAGTCGTATTAAGTGAATCAACAAGAGATGAATCTCCTAGTGTTGCACCGAACGGGACCATGGTAATCTTCGCTACCCAACAAGGGGGCAGCGGAGTACTTAGTGCTGTTTCTGCCGATGGTCGCTCATCATTTAGACTGCCATCAGCACAAGGTGATGTACGTGATCCAGCTTGGTCACCGTTCTTAAATTAAGAACTAAATTGATTAACATCGAAATTATTAGTTTTCAGGCAAGGAGTCTGATTATGCAAATTAAACCGTTGGCTCGCTCATTAGCAGCAGCGTTATCAATCGTAGTCATCGCTGGCTGTTCCAGCACCGGCGGAACCCAGGACGGTGACTCGTACGGCAGCCAGGATGGCAGTACTTCTGGTACTGGTACCTCAGGCGTAGGTACGGGTAGTCAGTACGGTTCTACTACCGGTTCTGGTTCAGGCGCTGGTCAGCAAGCCGACTCGCGCATTCCTGAAGTTCGCACCATTTATTTTGATTTTGACCGTGACACCATCAGCAGCCAGTATGAGTCTGTTGTAATGGCTCATGCGCGTTATTTGCGTGCCAACCCGAATGCTCAAGTCGTTCTTCATGGGCATACCGATGAGCGTGGCACACGTGAATACAACATGGCGCTGGGCGAGCGTCGTGCTGGAGCGGTTCGTCGTTTCTTGAATACTCAAGGTGTATCATCTTCACAAATGAGTGTTGTCAGCTACGGAGAAGAGCGTCCAGCAGTTAGCGGCCAGGATGAGAGTGCATACTCTCAGAACCGTCGTGTTGTGTTTAACTACTGAGCATTTAACTACTGATGAGGGCGGCGTGCCTTGGCGTGCCGCACTTTATCAATGGAGTCATTATGAATCACAGTCTCAAACGTTACTTTGAGAGGCTGTGCGGTGCGGGAGCCTTAGTGCTCCCGCTGTCCGTATTGCCCCTAACAGCCGTTGCTCAGCAGCCGCTTGTTCAAGATTTATCCAATTCGTCCAGCAGTAGCTTCTATGAGCAGACGCAGCGACAAGAAGCGTCTAGCGGCAACCTGGTGTTATTTAACCAGGTAGAAGAGCATAGTCAGGAAATCCAGCAGTTGCGTGGCCAGATTGAAGAGCTACGCCATCAGCTTGAGCAGCTCCGTCGCCAGTCTCAACAGCAGTACCTCGATATTGAGGATCGGCTAATGAGCAGTGGGCCATCTCAGATTGAGCAGTCCACCCCTGCTGTCGAACCGGCAGCGGCAGAGCAAGTGGTCAATGCGCCCTCGACTCGCAATGTAAGTGAAGATGCGCAGGCAGATTACCAAGCTGCTTTCGCGCATGTTCAGGCGCGCCGTTTTGATGAAGCGATTGCAGCTTTTGAAAACTTTGTATCTGCACATCCAGATACAAGCTTAACGGCCAATGGACACTATTGGTTAGGCGAGTTATATGCGGCAGAAGGCGATTTAAATGAGGCTGACCAGGCCTTTAGCCGTGTTATTGAAGAGTATAGCGGAAGCAGTAAAGTGCCCGATGCTCTATATAAATTAGGGTTAGTTAAGGCGCGTCAAGGCGAGGCTGAACGGAGCCGTGAACTGTTAGAGCAAGTGCGCGATGATTACCCGCAGAGTAGCGCTGCTGGCCTAGCGAATGACTTCTTACGCCAATCAGCGAGTTAATAATTTTTGCTTCAAGGAATCAGCATGAGCTGCAAGATCGACTATCAACCAGCGCCCAACCTATTGGAAAATCGCATCGTGTTGGTAACCGGCGCAGGGGAAGGGATTGGCCGTGCGGCAGCGTTGAGCTATGCCCAGCATGGGGCAACCGTGATTCTATTGGGGCGCACTATTGCCAAATTAGAACGCGTGTATGATGAAATTGAAGCGGCAGGAGGGCCACAGCCAGCCATTTTTCCGCTTAACTTTGAAGGCGCCACGCTTAAAGATTTTCATGATATGGCCGAAACGTTGGACAAAGAGTTTGGCCGTTTAGACGGGCTTTTACATAACGCGGGTTTGTTGGGGCGTATTACACCGTTTGAGCAATATAATCCTGAACTGTGGCAGCAGGTCATGCAGGTTAATATTAACGGCCCCATATGGATGACGCAGGCGCTGTTACCGCTACTTCAAGAGTCTGAAGATGCCTCGGTAATTTTTACTTCTTCAAGCGTTGGTCGCAAAGGGCGTGCGTATTGGGGCGCTTACTCTGTTTCTAAGTTTGCCACCGAAGGGTTTGTTGAAGTATTGGCCGATGAATTGGCGAATCAGCCCAATGTCCGCGTCAATACATTAAACCCCGGTGCTACGCGTACTCAAATGCGACGCACAGCTTACCCTGGTGAAGACCCATTCACACTGCGGACGCCTGAAGACATTATGCCCACCTACCTGTGGTTAATGGGGCCTGATAGTGCTGGCACCAGCGGTCAGAAGTTAGATGCCCAGCCGCCAAAAGTGTAGAGCTTTATTCGTTAGCGGCTGGGGTGGGGCGAATTAAACTAGATGTCCTGTTTCACTTGGCGCCTGGCTGAAGGCGCCCAGGGCATCGACTAATTGCTGACACTCCTCAAACCACAGATCTGCTGGCCACTGCTGGTAGTTATCCTCTTCGCTGATGTAGCCATAGCCAACCGCTACTGCCGTCATACCGGCTGCCCTGGCTGCCTGCATATCGCGCACGTGGTCTCCGATATACCAGCACTGTTCGGGTGCGACGCCTAAACGTCGAGCCGCTTCCCAAAGTGGTTCAGGTGCTGGTTTCTTGACGCTTAAATCATCTGCACAGAGCAGAGCGCCTGGCTGTAGCGCCAATGCCTCTAACAGTGGAAGGGTATAGCGCCGTGGTTTATTGGTCACAATCCCCCAAGGGCGCCGATTCCCATGCCATCCTTTTAGCCACACATCTAATGGCGAAAAAACTCGGCTATGAACAGCTACTGCCTGCTCATAGGCATCAAGCAAAAACTCCCGAGCTTGACTATGTTCATCAGAGGAAGCGTCCAGCCCCAGCGCCAGAGTGACTAAGGCGCTGCCGCCATTAGAGACTTGGCCGCGAATCACCTCAAAAGGTAGCGGCGCTAAACCATGATGGTAACGTAAAGCATTGGTGGCTTGAGCCAAGTCAGGGGCGGTATCTACCAGCGTTCCATCCAGGTCAAAGAGTATTGCTTGGGGCGCGTGGATCGGCATTTAGTCACTCACTTTACGGCAGTACATCATATAGTTAACCGAAACATCGTGGGCAACTAGGCGGTAGTGGCGCGTAATCGGGTTGTAGGTAAGCCCCGTTTGTTCGCGTACCTCTAAACCACTTTGTCGCGCCCAGGCGGCCATTTCTGATGGGCGAATAAACTTGGCGTAAGTATGCGTACCCCGTGGCAACAGCTTAAGAACGTACTCCGCCCCTAAAATTGCAAACGCATAAGATTTAGGTGTGCGATTTATCGTTGAGAAAAATACGTACCCCCCTGGGCGAACCAGTGCACTGCATGCACGAATGATGGAGCCAGGGTCAGGCACGTGCTCCAGCATTTCCATGCAGGTGACAACGTCATAACTACCAGGCTGTTTGGCCGCCATTGCTTCAACGCTAATATGCTGATAATCAATGCTAATGCCGTGTTCTAGTGCATGTAGATGAGCCACTTCCAAGGGAGCTTCACCAAGATCAATACCCGTCACCTTCGCACCGCGATGGGCCATTGACTCGCTTAAAATACCGCCTCCACAGCCTACATCAAGTACTTTTTTACCCGCTAGGCCAGCACGAGCATCGATAAAATCAAGACGCAGAGGATTGATCTCGTGCAGCGGTTTGAATTCACCCTGAGTGTCCCACCAGCGGCTAGCAAGGGCATCAAATTTGGCAACTTCCGCTGCATCGACGTTGCCTTGATAGCGATTAGCAGTGCTATCCTGTGGTGTCGGTTGCATATTGTTACTCCCGTTTTCATTGAGCATTGAGCGAATGGGGTAAGCCAAATGACTGGTAATTGGCTATTAGCACTCGTAATCGTCCATTAGCGAGGTAGTATTATGGACATTCTAACCACTCCTGTGTCGGAACGCATGAAAAGGACCTCTGTATGATTCGCAAAGCCGTACTCCCCGTCGCTGGATTTGGCACTCGCTGCTTACCAGCTTCTAAGGCTATTCCTAAGGAGATGATTACGATTGTTGATCGGCCAGTGATTCAATATGTGGTCGAAGAGGCGATTGCCGCCGGGATCCGTGAAATTGTTTTGGTCACCAGTAGCCATAAAAGTGCAATAGAAAACCACTTTGATACTAATGCGGAGCTTGAGGATAGCCTAGAAGCAAAAGGTAAGCATGAGCTCCTCGCGATGCTGCGTAATTTGGTACCGGACGATGTCAGTATTATCAGTATCCGCCAGGGGAAGCCGTTAGGGTTAGGGCATGCAGTACTTTGCGCGCGCCCAATTATTGGTGATGGCGAACCTTTCGCGGTGCTGTTGCCCGATGTGCTGGTAGATAATAGCGCCAACCAAACATCTGACTTAGTCGGCATGTTAACAGCCTTTGATAAGCACAAGACCGCACAGCTAATGGTGGAAGCAGTGGACTGGGAAAACGTAGTGAAATACGGCATCGTGGCGCCTTCTGGTGAGGCACCAGCGCCTGAAGAGTCAGCGGAGCTGTCCGGTATGGTAGAGAAACCAACGCGTGAAGCGGCACCCTCGAATCTAGCGGTCATTGGCCGGTATGCATTGCCAGGCAGTATTTTTTCAATTCTTGAATCAACCGCACCCGGTGCCGGTGGCGAAATACAGTTGACTGACGCATTGGAAACGCTGCGCGAGCAATCGGGCGTTCAGGCTTATTGTATGCAAGGAGCGACGTACGATTGTGGGCATCCACTGGGCTACTTGGAAGCTACGTTAGCTTTTGCTCGCCGTCATTCTGAGTTTGGAGAAGCTTTCCAAGCTCTGCTGTCACGTTACTATCAAGGGGTGTAACCCATGCGGGTGTTACTTTACGGTAGCGAATTAAGCGCAGCAACAGCCGCTGCTGCATTAGCTTGGGTAGGCCACCAAGTTCAGTGGTTGCCGCATGCCGACGCGCCCTGGACGGCGCTTTCACAGGTGGATTGGTTACGCAGCGAACCCCACTTGATGGATCATCTAGAACAGGGGATGGCAGAAGGTACGCTTCAGGTCATTGAGCGGATTGATGACGCCATTGTGCCTAATGTGATTTGGTTAGCGTTATCGCCGGCACAACGCATAGCGGCCAGTGTCTTGGTTGAGAACCCTCTGTTAGCGGATCAGCACGGTATTGTGTTGGTGAATAATTCCACCTTCCCTGTGGGTGAGACGGAACGCTTGCATACGCTGATGGGCCCTCAGCACACCAGCGTTGCCCTTCCTGATACGCTGGAAGAGGGGCGTGCATGGGAATCGTTTACTCGACCAACACGAAGGTTATTAGGTTGCGACGATGCCACGGGAGAGCAGGTGGTAAGAGAGCTTTTGCGTGCTTTTAATCGGCGCAGCGAAGTTTTTCAATGCATGCCGCGGCGAGCAGCGGAATTAACCAAGCTAGCGATTAACGGCATGCTGGCGACACGCATCAGCTATATGAATGAAATTGCGGGTTTGGCTGATACGCTAGGGGTTGATGTTGAACATGTCCGCCAAGGAATGGGGGCGGATTCACGCATTGGTTTTGAATATTTGTACCCGGGATGTGGGTTCGGTGGGCCTAATTTTTCCCGTGACTTGATGCGTTTAGCTGATGTGCAGTTAAAAAGTGGACGCTACTCTGCGCTGCTTGAGCAGGTCATGGATATCAACGAACAGAAAAAAGAGACGCTGTTTCGTAAGCTGTGGTCCCATTTTGCCGGCGAGCTCAGTGGTAAAACCGTGGCCATTTGGGGCGCTGCCTTCAAACCAGGCACTGCGCGTATCGATCATGCCCCGGTGTTAATACTCCTAGAGGCGCTCTGGGCACAGGGTGTTAAGGTGCAATTGCATGATCCGGCGGCTATTCCAGCGCTTCACGCCGTTGTGGGCGAGCGGGACGATTTGCGCACCTTTTCTCATGATCCTTACCAGGCATGTGAGGGCGCTGACGTGTTAATGCTGGTTACTGAATGGAAGACGTATTGGAACCCTGACTGGCATCGGCTCGCTTCGTTACTAAAGGGTAAGTTAGTATTGGATGGGCGCAATATTTATGACCCCGAGTTTGTTGCCAGCAGTGGATTAATGTATCGAGGTATAGGCCGTCGTGCCGACCCGAAGACTCTTTGAGGAAATGTCATGCCAGATTCCACCGCCTCCTCTCGCATTGTGCCCGATGTGGATCAAAGCTTGACGGCTCAGCACCTGCGATACCGAAAAGGCCCGAAATTATGGCCGCTTTGGTTATTCATGATGCTAATAATTGGGCTGCTAGCTGCGGCGGCGGCTGGACTTTGGTACGAGCGTGAACGATTGTTAGATGAGCTGCAGCGTGTAAGCGGGGAAGTCTCCAACGTTCACGCTCGACTCGACTCGGGTGACACTGATGTACAAGATACGATAACCTTTGTACAAGCTCAGATGGCAACGCTTTTTCAAGAGCAAGAACAATTGGCTATTTCGTTGCTAGATACCCGCGAGGAGTTATATGGCGCGCTTTCGACCAACGAGGAAGCCGCAACCAGTGATTCTATGAATGCTTTGCTTAGACAGTTAGCGCAGCTTAGAGAGCAGGCAGAGTCACGTGACCGTCAATTAGCCGCCCTGCGCGAATCGTTAGATTCACTTGAGCAAGCAGGAACCTCGGGGCGTCGTAATTTAATGGAGGAAGTTGATCATTTAGAGCAGCTTACCGATCAGCGTTTGGCCTCGCTGGAGTCTCAAATCGCTAGTGTTAGCAGTACGTGGGAGGAGCAATTAGCCGCCCAGCGAGAAGCTATGGCAGAGCGTTTGGAAACGTTAGAAGTATCGCTGACAGAGGCAGAAGCGCCTCTCGATCAGGCAGCATTGGATGCCCTTGAACAAACATGGACCCAGCGCCTAAATACGCTAGAGAGCGATGTTCGCCAAGTTCGCCAAGCCCAACTAGCTTTCAGTGCTCAACTAGAAATGCTTCGTTGAGCGAACCCTTTCAATCTCAATGACGAAAAGTAAGCAGGGCGTTTATGGGTTACACATTAATAAACAGCTAGACCATCAATAAACAGATAGTCCGCCTATCAATAGTGCGATGAAGCCGCTGATTTAGTTTAGGAAAAAAATGTATGGGAAGACAACGGCGATGGACTTCAGCCACTGGACGCGCATGTTGCATCGCGCTACCGCTGTTTTGTGTGTCATCTGGAGCATTTGCGGTTGATGCCACTATCACCGGCGTCCCGGGTGCGGTAGAACGCAACATACAAGCCTACCTGCAGAATGTTGATGTAGAACAATATACCGAAGTAAGATTAGAAGGTGAGGTTCGTCGCCGTACGCAGGAAGCCATGCGGGTATTTGGTTATTACGAGCCAGATATCACGCTTGAGCGTGCCACTGCGAACAGGGTATGGCTTGAAATTGACCCTGGCCCTCAAGTAAAAATTGAAACGCTCTCAATCAATGTGGAAGGTGATGCACGTGATGATGAGCCTTTTCAGGATGCCTTAGATGCTTTCCCGCTAAAAGAGGGGGACGTATTACGACACGCTCCTTGGGATCGGTTGCGTAGCCAATTTACTGGGCTGGCCATTGAGCGAGGTTACTTTGACTGGGGCTTTACTGACCGACGTATGGAAGTTCGCCCCTATCTACAAAGCGCCCGCCTTTATATGGATTTCAATAGTGGGCCTCGCTACCAGTTTGGTAGAAGCTTTATTACCGGTAGCCATATTGAACTAGACCGTTTACGCCGTATTCAGCCATTTGAAGCGGGTGATCCCTACTTGGCGGAGGATCTGGCCCGCTACAACCAACGCCTTAGTGAAACCGGGTGGTTTAGCTCGGTTTCTGTGCGCCCACGTCTTGAGACTGCTCAAGAGTTGGTTATCGCGCCTCCTGGTGGTGGAGATGCATGGTGGAGTGAGGCGACTGCCTCACAACCTGAACGCCCCCGTGTCAGTATGGCCGCTTTGTCTAGCGCATTAAGTATTACTAATCCCGATAACACGCGGCTACCCATTGATGTGAATGTAGAGCCTGCCGACCGCCATCAATTTGAAGTGGGTATCGGCTATGCAACCGATGTAGGTCCACGCTTGCGTTTTGGCTGGCAGCAGCCGTGGATCAATCAATATGGTCACAGCCTTAATCATGACCTGTATTTGTCCGCCCCAGAACAGCGTTTTACCGGGGTATATAACCTTCCCTTAGAAGACCCCCTTCGTGATAGCTATCGCCTGCAATATGGCGTTCGCAACCTAGATGACAATGATACCGAGCTGTTGGAAGCAACCGTTGAGGTGGCGCGCCGGTGGCAGTTTGACAACGATTGGGTTCAGTCCCTGTACCTACGTACAAGCTACGTAGATTTTGAGCAGGGCGGCGACGCAGATCAAGTATGGCTGCTCTATCCTGGGGTGCAGTGGTCGCGCACGCGAACACGGCCACAGCGTTTTCCTTTGTGGGGTGACAGGCAGCAGCTTTCGGTAGAGTACTCGGACACCGCCTGGGGCTCTGATGCCCAGTTTGCGCGATTGACAGGGGATACCGAATGGATACGCACCATCGGCAATGATAACCGCTTCTTGGCACGGCTCAGCCTGGGTGCTATCGAAACAGATGACTTTGACAAACTACCGCCTTCATTACGCTTTTTCGCTGGCGGCGACCGCAGTGTGCGTGGTTACTCTTATGAAAGTCTTTCACCCCGTAACGAGCAAGGACGGCTTCGCGGCGGCCAGCAGATGCTCACATCGACCCTAGAGTATCAGCGCCGCGTTAGCGGCGACTGGTGGGGCGCCACCTTTGTTGACACTGGTGATGCATTTGATAACTGGGGCCCCAATGACTTGAAGACAGGCGCCGGCGCCGGGGTGCGTTGGATCTCGCCGGTCGGACCCATCCGCTTCGACGTTGCACACCCCTTTGATCATGAAGACGATTGGCGTTTGCACTTTTCCATCGGGCCGGAATTTTAGGAGATAGACTTGTCACAGGTTGAAACATCTACGTCTGAAAAACGCCAAGTACTGTCTCCCAAGTATCGCGTCTGGCTGTTGCTCTGGAGTTTGATACGCATCGCCATCGTGCTGCCTATCTGGTTATTTGGCGTTGTTGCTTTAATTATTGGGGTGGCGTTATCACCTTGGGGAACGGGCGTGTTGCTCTCTCAAGGTGAGCAGCGGGACTTCTTCTCCTATACGCATCACCAAGGGGGGCTGCTGGATCACATTCTGCTTGAAGAGTTTCAACTTCAGGTGGGATCAACCCGTGTAGCCATTGATGAATTTGAATTGGCGTGGGCCGATGACTGCGTACTCTCTGGGCGTTTGTGTATCGGCACCTTACGCGTCGTGGGGGCTGACATTCGACTAGGGTCAGCTGGCGAAGAACAGCTACCTGCCGAAGAGAGTTCACCGCTCTCTATCCGCTTTCCTTTCCCAATTGAGTTACGCTCACTCCAACTTGACGATGTTAATCTGCGTTTAGCCAACGGTACCGAAGTTTATTGGCAATCATTAAATTCAGCGGCCGTTGCTGAAGGAAGCCAAGTACGTTTAGCACCAACGCACTTAGAGCAACCCCGCGTGTACTTGCCGCCATCGCCAGGTGTTCAGCTAACGCAAGAGATTGAAACACCGCTCTATGCCGAAGCTATTGACGCCGCGATATTGCTCCAGCAGCCTCAACAAGAAGCAATGCTTGCAGCCTCATCTGCTAACGAGAGCCTAGAGGCGCGTGAGCAACTTGTATTACCTGAAATAAATCTGCCAGTAGATATCCAGATACCTGAGTTTACGGTTAATGATTTTCGTCTTGAGGGTGTCTTTGAATATCACGTTGAGCGACTTCAACTAGGGCTCTTTAGCGAGGGGGATCGGGTTGAGATAACGCAGCTAGTGGTGGTTACGCCAGACGCAGAGGCTGAACTCACGGCGACGGTCGTCTTAAGTGGTAATTATCCTTTAGAAGCTCGGTTAAGCACTGAACTGTTTCTGCATAATCGAGCGCCTGAGCTGTTTGCTGAAAATAGCAGTGAAACCCTGGTATTGGAACTTGCCGGCCCACTCGATGCGCTGATGGTGCAGCTTGAAGCCACCGGCACAGTGAGCGCTTCGATAAATGGAGAAGTGGATGCGTTATCCCCTACACTGCCTTTTCAATTGCAGGTGCAGAGCGAACAAGTGCAGTGGCCGTTGCCTGTCGAAGCGACAGATAGTAACGGCGAGGGTGAAGATGCCTCTGCGGACGCGTATGTTGTTGATAATTTAGACCTTCAGGTGACCGGAAGTCTCAGCGACTACCGTGCACAGCTTGCTTTTATTGTCGAAGGCCCAAGCCTGCCGCGTACTGAAGTAGGTGTCAGCGGCGAAGGTGATTTTGAGCATTTTAGCTGGCAACCTCTCACGCTCGCCGTGGGAGAAAGCACACTGCGCAGTGAAGGCAGCATTAATTGGTTATCACCGCTACAAGTCAATGCGACTATTCGTTTGGATCAGTTTGATCCGGCGCATTTTGTTGATCAGTTGGAGGGTAATCTCAATGGCGATATTGAGCTCTCAGTTCGCCAGCTAGAAGATCAGTGGGCAATTAGTGTACCTGCCTTGGCTATCGACGGTGAATTGCGTGACTACCCGCTTACGCTACAGGCCGCTTTTGAAGCTAACAGCAACTTGGAAATTGATATCGACCAACTGCTGTTCACCCAAGGGAATAATCGCCTCGAAGCGGCGGGGCAAATCAGCGAGCAAGCCATGTCGCTTAATGCGGATATCGCATTACGACAATTACAAACGCTTTCACCTGACCTTGCGGGAACATTAGTCGGCACTCTGCGGGCGAGCGGTAGCTTTAGCCAGCCTCAACTACTCGCCAACTTAAGAGGGGATGGGCTGCGCTTTGCGGAAAATCGTGTTGAACGGCTCGAACTTGATGCCGATGTACGCGGTCTTGATGACCCTGTTCTTGATGTGCAGCTTGCGTTGCAAAACGTTATGGCGGGTGGCCAATCACTATCCCAAGTCAATGCCAATCTATCTGGCCGTCTTTCCCAACATCAGCTAGAGCTAACGGCTCAGGGGCAGGAGAACGCGGTATTAAGCCGTGCATTGATTGCCTTGGACGGCCGACTAAATCAAGAAAATCAGTTGTATCAAGCACGCATTACACCGTTGGAAATTGATTCTGAGGCGGGAAGTATCCGCCTCGAAGCGCCTTTGGATTTACGCTACAACCTTGCTGATGGACAGGCGAGGCTTTCGCCATTCTGCCTACGTCGTGAAGAGGGAGGGGTTGTCTGCTCTGAAGAGGCGATTAATGCGTCGGCTCAGCAGGGGAGTGCGTTGCTTACGCTACGTGAAGTGCCAATGGAAATGCTGGAGCCCTTTTTGCCAGAGGAGTGGCAGTTAGAAGGAGATACTACCGCCGATCTAGCAGCTAACTGGCGTCAGGGTGGTGCTCGCTGGCAGGCAGACGTCCGTATTTTAAGCGAGCTGGCGATTACCGCCGTTAATGATTATGGTCAGCCAGTTGAGCTCCCCCGAATCAACTTGGATGCTCAGGTCGAGGCCAATCAGGCCCAAGCTGATGCAAATATCGTACTCTCTCTTGCCGAGGCGGGTGAGCTGGGTCTAACCCTATCCATTAATGACCCCATCGGTCAGGGTGGCTTGACAGGTGAGCTGCGCGCAGACGATGTTTCGCTGCGGCCTTATCGTCCTATGATGGTGGGGATGGATCGGCTGGAAGGTGACCTAACCGGCAGTGTGCAAATTAGTGGCACTACGACGCAACCTAATTTGCAGGGGCAGCTTGGATTAAGAGGCATTCGTGTCAATGGCCCTGATATTCCAGTTGATGTTCAAGGTGGCGAGTTGATCGTTTCCTTCGAAGGTGATCAAGGCGATATTGACGGTTACTTGGCCGCAGAGCGTGGGCGTTTGGTGATAACCGGCGATGGCTACTGGCCTAGCAGTGACGATTGGCGGATTGGTGTTGACCTGAATGCTGTTCAAGAGCCAATACTAATCGTTTTGCCGCAATTTGGGCGGTTAGAAGCGGCCCCTGACATTCGTGTTCGCGTTACCCCAGAGCAGCTTCAAGTGAGGGGCGATATTAATTTGCCCTGGGCACGGCTTGAAATTGGTGACATGCCATCTTCGGCCATTACGCCTAGCGGTGATGAAATTATTATTACCGAGCGTGATGACCGTCAGGCAGCGATCGAAGTACAGCGCTTAGCAGTTAGCGGTGAGGACCCCAGTACGTCCGATGAGCTTGTGGCGGCTGGCATTGAGCTCGATGTACTAGTCACCTTAACGCTCGGTAGCGATATGCAGTTCTCAGCCTATGGTTTAGAGTCTGGCCTGGGCGGCTCATTGGAAATCCGTCAGAGTGGTGGGGCACTTCAGCTGTTTGGCGATGTTAACTTAGTTAACGGACGTTTCCAGGCATTTGGTCAAGATCTACTTATTCGCCGCGGGGAACTGCTGTTTAGTGGCCCCCCCGATTTGCCTACGTTGGATTTTGAGGCGATTCGTAACCCTGATATCACTGAGGATGAGGTGATTGCCGGCTTAAGGGTGTCAGGTAGTGCGCAAGAGCCAAATGTAGCAATATTTTCTGAGCCTGCCATGAATGAAACGAGCGCACTTTCTTATCTGTTACGTGGTCGTGCACCGGACGCCTCAGGTGGCGGTATCGATAGTGCTTTAACCACCGCATTAATTGGCATGTCGTTAGGTCGCACGGGTGGCGCAGTGGGCTCAATTGGTCAAGCGTTTGGTATTGACGATTTAACACTCGATACGACCGGGGCGGGCGATGAGAGTCAGGTTGCTGTTAGTGGCCAACTGACCGACGATATTCGGATCAGCTATGGGGTGGGAATTTTCTCACCCATTGCAGAACTAACACTACGCTACACGCTATGGCGTAACCTATACGTACAAGCCGTGTCGGGAACCAATCAAGCGGTGGATTTAATCTACACGTTTACCCGCTCTGGCAATCCTGTAATTCTTAACCAGCGTTAAAGTGAGGGCGATATGTCGCTATTTTCGAGTGCTAATAAAGTATTGCCTGGACGCGAGGCTCCCATACAAACTAGTGCAGTGCATACAATTAATGGTCACTCACTGCATCCGCCTTTCCCGGAAGGATATGAAGAAATCGTGTTTGGGATGGGCTGCTTTTGGGGGGTAGAGCGGCTTTTTTGGCAACTTCCAGGGGTCTACGTGACGGCGGCTGGCTATGCGGGTGGACAAACGCCCAACCCTACCTATGAAGAAACTTGCACAGGGCGTACTGGCCACACTGAAGTCGTCCGTGTGGTTTATGATCCCCAGCAAGTGGCGATCGAAACGCTGCTGCAGATATTTTGGGAAGAGCATGATCCTACCCAGGGTAATCGCCAGGGTAACGATATTGGCTCCCAGTACCGCTCTGCGATCTTTACCACCAGCCAAGCGCAGCTTAGTGCAGTCGAGCAAAGCGCTGCTGCTTTTCAGCAGGCGCTTGATAAAGCTGGCAAAGGGCGTATTACTACTGAAATTAAGCCGTTGGAAACGTTCTACTACGCTGAGGGTTATCATCAGCAGTATCTTGATAAAAATCCAAACGGCTACTGTGGGTTAAAAGGCACTGGCGTGACCTGTCCCATCGGCACTCAACATGCAGGTTGATTTTCAGTCTTTATTTAGACAACAGACGCGGGTCAAAATAAGCGCGTTAGCTAGTGTGTTGACGCTACTCTTCGTTGCTCCGCTTTCTTGGGGGAGCGACGAAGCAACAGCTGCGCTCACTATGCCTCAGAGCGTTAGCGACACACCTTTCTCAAGTGAGCGGGAAGCGGTGATTTGGCGTAGAGAAGAGCTGAAAGACATCGAGAGTTTAGTGCGCCAACTGCGCTTCGATCTGGTTAATAACCAAGATGTTGACGCTGCTGCACCACGCTTAGTTGAGCTTCAGGAGCGCGCCCATGCCGAGCACTTATTAGCCGCTTTTATAGCAGGCACCCATGGCAGTGGGTCGGAGGCAAGGCCGGCTATCTGGGAAGAGTGGGATGCGTTTAGTGCTGGATTTGCTGACCTTGAAAGCAAGGTTAGCATCTTGGTTGAAGCCGCTCACCAGGAAGATTACCGTGGCGCGGCGCGGGCGTTGTCAGATGTGGCAACAAGCTGTCGAAGCTGTCATCGCGCCTACCGTTTTAATTAGCAAAACGGCAGACGCTGTAAAAGCGTTTAATCGCCTTTTTGTAAACGATCAATACGGTAGAGCGTTTCAACTTGTTCTAAACCGCTGATGGTGCAATTGAGATCTTTAACACGGCCGTCGCTCAAACCGTACACCCAGCCATGGACTGCTATTTCCTGGCCACGCTGCCAGGCACGCTGCAAGATTTTGGTGCGGCACAGGCTATTGACCTGGGCTTTAACGTTAAGCTCACACATACGATCAATCTGTTCATCCATGGGTAGGTGATCAAGTGTGTCTCGGTGGCGGGTGTACTGTTCGCGCACCGAGTGTAGCCAATAATCGACCACGCCACACTCACCACCCATCATGGCAGCCTTAATGCCGCCGCAACCATAATGTCCGACAATCATCACATGGCTGACTTTCAGGACATCGACCGCATACTGAACCACTGAAAGTGCATTCATGTCGGTATGGTGGAGCAAATTGGCGACATTACGGTGGACAAAAACTTCACCAGGCGGGAGCGCAATGATTTGGTTAGCGGGCACTCGGCTATCTGAACAGCCAATCCATAAATAGTCAGGGTTTTGCTGATTGGAGAGACGCTTAAAGTACTCGGGGTCTTCTTCGCACATGCGTTCAGCCCAGGCGCGATTATTATCCAGTAGCGTCGCAATAGGGTCAGACATAGAGTCTCCAATGATATTAAGGGCAGGCCGGAAAACGGATCTAAAACAGCAATAAGTATAAGCTGTTGTAAGTATAAAATAGACGAATGGTTTTAACCTTCCCCGTCGGCCAGGTCAACAAGCGCGGGTAGGGTACGGGTGTGCTATGAGCGCCCTGAATGCTAAATGAATAGGAGTAAACGATGACAGACGTTACTGAATACGAATACGACCTTCTGGTCATCGGGGCAGGATCTGGCGGCGTCCGTGCTGCGCGGATGGCTGCGGCAACAGGTGCTAAGGTCGCCATTGCGGAAGATCGTTATCTGGGCGGAACCTGCGTTAACGTTGGTTGCGTGCCTAAGAAACTTTATTCCTATGCAGCGCATTTTCATGACAGTTTTGACGATGCCGCTGGCTTCGGTTGGCAGCTGCCTGGCCCAGCAAGTTTCGATTGGGCTACCTTACGTGATAACAAAATTAGTGAAATCAAACGCCTTAACGGTATTTATCAACGTTTGCTGGAAGGCGCTGGGGTCACCTTGTTCAATGCCCGAGCCCGGGTAGTGGATGCCCACACGGTAATGCTAAAAAACGATCAAGGCGATACGCCCGTAACAGCACACAAAATTTTGCTGGCTACGGGTGGCTGGCCATGGGTACCCGATTTTCCTGGCAGTGAACATGCATTAAATTCAAACCAAATTTTTGATCTGGATAACTTTCCTAAGCGCTTTTTGGTACTTGGGGGAGGCTATATTGCCGTTGAGTTCTCGAGTATTTTTAATGGCTTGGGAAGTGAAACGCACCTTATCTACCGCAGCGAACTGTTTTTAAAAGGGTTTGACCAGCAGGTGCGTGAATTCACCCGCGCTGAGATGGAGCGCAAAGGCGTAAACCTTCACTTCAACACTAACATTGAGCGTATTGAGGCTACTGAGACTGCTTATAATGTTTATCTCACCACGGGTGAGATGCTTGAAGTAGACGTGGTGCTGGCCGCTACTGGCCGACACGCTAATGTAAGCGATCTTGGCCTTGAAGCTCTCGGGTTAACACTAGACAAGCAGGGTAAAATTCCCGTCAACGAGCGTTTCGAAACGGCGCTGCCTTCAATTCTTGCACTAGGTGACTTAACCGCAGGGCCAGAATTGACCCCGGTTGCATTGGCAGAAGCTATGCAGTTAGTGGATCACCACTTTAGGGATACGGTGCCGAAACCTTTGGATTACAGCACCATTCCAACCGCTGTTTTCTGCCATCCTAATATCGGTACAGTGGGACTTTCCGAAGAGGCCGCACGAGCGAAATTTTCTGATATTCGCGTTTATAGCACTGATTTCCGTGCCTTGAAGCACACCCTATCTGGTAGTCACGAACGTACCTTAATGAAGCTGATAGTGGACGATGCAACGGATGTGGTGGTAGGCGCTCATATGGTGGGAGAAGAGGCAGGCGAAGTGATACAGGGTATTGCAATCGCTGTGCGCGCAGGCTTAACAAAAGCAGATTTTGACCGCACCGTTGGCATCCATCCTACAGGCGCAGAAGAGTTTGTTACGCTGCGGACCCTGACGCGCAGATAAATAATTAGCGCAGCTAACTAGTCGGTGTTTATGTTTTCAGTGGGCAAGTGATGCTATTTCATATAACAAGAAATTATGCAAAACAGGGTGGTGAATAATATGATTTTTGAATTGCTCATAATCAGCTGTTATAATGGCGCTCAAATTCGCCACAGCGAAGCATAACCATGAGTGCACCCACGCAGCCTTTTACACCTTCTGCCGACCTTGCCCGGCCAACCGTTGCTGACGCTGTGGTCGGTCATGCAGAGACACCTCTGTATATCCGTAAGCCGAATGCAGATGACGGCTGGGGTATCTATGAGCTTGTCAAAGCGTGTCCACCGTTGGATGTAAACTCTGCTTATGCCTACTTATTGTTAGCAACCCAATTTCGAGACACCTGTGCAATAGCGACTAACGAAGAGGGTGAAATCGTTGGTTTCGTGTCCGGCTATGTAAAAGACAATGCGCCAGATACCTACTTTTTATGGCAAGTTGCGGTAGGAGAAAAAGCGCGTGGGACTGGCCTTGCCCGTCGCTTAGTTGAAGCGATCATGTCGCGGGATGAGCTTGATGATGTACACCATTTAGAAACAACTATTACGCCTGACAACCTTGCCTCATGGGGGTTGTTTCGTCGCTTAGCTTCACGCTGGCACGCTCCACTAAATAGTCGAGAATACTTCTCTACCGAACAGCTCGGGGGAGAGCATGACCCGGAAAACTTGGTCCGTATTGGTCCCTTCCAAACAGACCGCTTCTAATTCGCGTCTTAGTACTGAATTAGTTTTCTCATTTTTCCCGTTCATGTTGCTCCGGGCTATCCACGCCTGATAGGCAAAATGATCAAATTAGGAGGTCGCCAATGCAGACCCAGACGCTTGAACGCATGGAATCCAATGTACGTACTTATTCTCGTTCGTTTCCGGTGGTGTTTACCAAAGCGCAGAATGCGCGTTTAACCGATGAAAACGGTCGTGAGTACATTGATTTTCTCGCCGGCGCGGGCACTCTGAACTATGGTCACAATAACCCGCATATGAAGCAGGCAATGATCGACTACCTATCGACAGATGGTGTTGTTCATGGCCTTGATATGTGGACAAATGCCAAGCGTGATTATTTAGAAACGCTTGAGAAAGTGATTTTCAAGCCCCGTGGTCTGGAATATAAAGTTCATCTTCCAGGCCCTACGGGCACTAATGCCGTTGAGGCAGCTATCCGTCTGGCTCGTGTAGCGAAAGGACGTCACAACATTGTGACCTTCACCAATGGCTTCCACGGCGTGACCATGGGGGCATTGGCGACTACCGGTAATCGTAAGTTCCGTGAAGCGACAGGCGGCATACCCACCCAGGGGGCCAGCTTCCTGCCTTACGACGGCTATATGGGTGAACATACTGATACCTTGGATTATTTCGAGAAGCTGCTCAATGATAAGTCGGGCGGCCTGGATATTCCTGCGGGTGTCATCATTGAAACTGTGCAAGGCGAGGGCGGCATTAACGTTGCAGGCCTGGAGTGGTTGAAGCGTTTAGAAAGTATTTGTAAATCACACGACATTCTATTAATTGTCGATGATATTCAGGCGGGCTGCGGCCGTACCGGTAAGTTCTTTAGTTTTGAACACGCGGGTATTACCCCCGACATTATCACTAACTCGAAGTCGCTCTCTGGCTTTGGCCTGCCATTTGCGCACGTGCTGATGCGCCCTGAGTTAGATAAGTGGAAGCCAGGTCAATACAACGGTACTTTCCGTGGCTTTAGCTTGGCTATGGTAACAGCGACAGCGGCCCTTAAAAAATATTGGACCAATGATACCTTTGAACGTGACGTTCAGCGCAAAGGACGTATCGTTGAAGAGCGTTTCCAAAAGTTAGTGGCGCTGTTAACTGAAAATGGCATGCCAGCTACAGAGCGCGGCCGTGGCTTAATGCGCGGTATTGATGTGGTATCAGGTGATATCGCTGACAAAATCACCAGCAAGGCGTTTGAGCATGGCTTAGTGATTGAAACCAGTGGTCAGGACGGTGAAGTGGTTAAATGCCTGTGCCCGCTGACGATTACCGATGAGGACCTATTAGAGGGTCTGGATATTCTTGAAATGTGTGTCAAAGCTGTTGTTAGCGAGTAACCTAGCATTAATAGCTAGTAGTAATACTTATAGTAGTATTTAGCGTTTTGGTTAGGGAGACAGCGGTTGGTAATCGCCAGCCGCTCTGCAATGGAGTAATCCTATGATCGTTCGTAATCTTGAAGAAGCACGTAAAACAGATCGTTTAGTGACCGCCGAAAACGGCAACTGGGATAGCACGCGGCTTGTTCTGGCCAACGATAATGCAGGTTTCTCGTTCCATATTACCCGCATATTTCCTGGTACTGAGACGCATATTCATTATAAAAATCACTATGAAGCCGTATTTTGCTACGAAGGCGAGGGCGAAGTAGAAACCCTAGCCGACGGTAAAATCTGGCCGATCAAAGCAGGTGATATCTATCTGTTAGATCAGCACGATGAGCACCTTCTGCGTGGTAAAGAAAAAGGGATGACCGTTGCGTGTGTATTTACGCCGCCAATTACGGGTAATGAAGTGCACCAGGAAGATGGTTCTTACGCAGCATCTGAATAACATCGGCTAGAGATGTAGCGCACGCCTGAAATAGAAAAAAGCAGCCTAGCTGAAAGCAGGCTGCTTTTTTTGATTACTCGTCAAATGTGTGGTTTTTTTTAAGTTTCCGTTTGTTCAAATACAAGGGTGATTTCGCCTAACTTGAAGCCGAATTTGCGCATGGCGGTCCGGTTGATCAAGCGACCATCTGGCTGCAGGTACATCCAGTCATCCATAGTAAAGGTGATCATGCGTCCGTCGATCTCAATAGCTAATGGATAGCGCATATGGAACGCATGGCCATACTGGCGTGCTTCAACACGTTCATCTACATCATTGGCAGTGCCGACCCAGTTGTGCTCATCGATTCGTTCAAATGTCCAAACTCGCTGGTCTGTTTCACCATCTGAAAACAGGAAGGACTCATCGAGTGTTAGGGTGCCATTTTCATAAGTGCCATCGATGTCCACGGTAAAACGCCGCTGTACCTCGCCGGAGTAATCCTGCACCATGCCCCAGGCTCGGGTCGTGCCGGTAAAATACTCGGCGATATCAAGCCTAGGTTCAGAATCAGCATAGTCTTCAATATCCACGCCAGCGCAGCCGACTAATAGGAAGAGCAGTGTCAAGAAGCCTAAACGGAGTGATCGAATCATGACGATATTCCTGTATGGAGATTAATGGTCGTATAATCACTGTAGAGTATTTTGCATGCATAAGGTATCAGTGAGACCGACTGTAACAGCACTCTATCAGTTCGCTTAATATATATTATGTTAAATCAAGTAAAGTGAGTGCCCAAAAAACGGTGATGGCGTTGGACACTAGTCTCCCTTCTCCTTATCATTCTTCCACTTATTGTCCAAGGATATCTCTCGTTATGCGCCCAGGTGTTTTGTGGCTAATGGCTGGCTTGTCGCTTTCGATCGCAGGCTGTGCAGTTACCCAGCCGGAATCCAATGACCCGCCGCCGTTAAGCGAAGCGTCATTTAATGCTCGCATCCTGGAATTGGAAAGTCAGTTGACCCAGCAATGTAATGCTCAGTCTGAATTCCAGTCGCGTCAATTGGATCAGCAGCAGGTATTGACCGCTGATATGCGTGAAGTAGGCAGTCTATTGCGCTATCTACGCCAAGATGTACAGCAGCTTGAGGCGCGTGATGAAGATCCCATCATCATCCGTGAAGAGTGTGAAGTCGATGATGCGCTGACCACTAAAACACTGGTAGGTCGTAGCGAGTGGGTTGGTTTCCCTGGGGTTGGCACCTATCTACAAGCACGAGTTGATTCTGGCGCCAATACCTCGTCGCTCTCTGCAAAAGATATCACCCGTTTTGAGCGGGATGGTGAAGATTGGGTGCGCTTTAAGCTCGCGCTTAACGAAGACGATGTTGTGGTTGAGTCTCAACGCGATGAGTGGATTGAGGCTCCCATCGAGCGGCGGGTGCGGATTCTTCAGGCCTCAGGTGAAGAGTCACGGCCCGTTATTTCGCTGTTGATGACGCTAGGTCCTATTAGCGAAAATGTAGAGTTTACCCTTAATGACCGCACTCACTTGGTCTATCCGGTGCTGCTCGGCCGCCGTTTCTTAATGGATATCGCCTTGATTGATGTGGCTGATACCTATTTGCATGATCGCCCCGAATTCCCTGGTGGTGAGCCAGCCGATCAAGCTGCTGAAGATGAAGCAGCTGATGAAGATGATAACGAAGAGTAACTGCTCTCCCCTGGCGCTTCACGCTGAAAGGAATCTCCATGTCACGGTTAATGTTTTATATTATTGTCGGCCTGCTGTTAATTGCGGGTATTGCTACCAGCGTACATCGCCATGTGCAGTTTGAAATTCCTTGGTTACCTGGTGAGCAGCGTCAGGTGTGGGAAATTGAGGCTGTTATTACCTTTAATGCCCAGGATGGCCCGGTACAGGTTGACATGGCGCTGCCTTCTCATCAGGCAGGTTTCCGTGTATTAACTGAGAATACGGCATCGTCAGGCTATGGGCTTGCTTACAGGGCCGATGAATTAGGCCGTACTGCTCAATGGACTATTCGTAACGCAACGGGCGGACAACAGCTGTACTACTCGGTGCAGATGTTGGTCTCACAAGATGCCCGTTCACCAGTTCAAACGCCGCCTGAGCTGACCGCAGTAACACCTTGGCAAAGTCCCTACGATTCAGCGGCTAGCCAGTTGATTGATCAAGCCTGGGCACGCAGTGCAAATAACGCGACCTTTGCCCGTGAGTTGATCCGCGATATTAATGGTGATCGTCAAAGTGAAAACGCGCGATTGCTGCTGACTCAGGAAAACCCAGCCGCCCTGGTCGTGCGTTTGCTTAATGAGGCGGACGTGTCGGCCCGTGAAGTGAGTGGTTTGTTACTGGAAGATGGACGTCGCCGACAGGCCCTAAGCAGCTGGATTCAGGTGTTTAACGAGGAAGGTGATCAATGGTCAATTTTCCATCCTCTCACTGGCGAGCAAGGTCGGCCAGATAATCTACTGCTTTGGGAAACGGGTGGCCGAGCCGTCTTGGAAGTACAAGGTGGTTCGAATTCACGGGTCTCTTTCTCAATGATGACCCATGATCAACCAGCCTCAGCGGCCGTGCGCAATCATTACTCTGACGACACGCTGCTTAACTTCTCAATCCACAGCCTTCCGCTGGAGGAGCAGGCGCTGTTCCAGACCATCTTGCTGATCCCTATCGGTGCACTGATGGTGGTGTTCTTGCGCGTATTGGTGGGGATCAAAACATCCGGCACCTTTATGCCGGTGTTGATCGCCCTCGCCTTTATTCAAACCACGCTGATGACGGGGTTAATTGGCTTTCTGCTGATTGTGGCGATTGGCTTGGTGATTCGTAACTATCTTTCCTACTTGAACTTGTTGCTTGTAGCTAGGGTGTCGGCGGTCATCATTACGGTCATTGCCATTATCTCAATCTTTACCGTACTGGCCTATCGTATGGGGCTTAGTGCGGGCCTTACGATCACCTTCTTCCCAATGATTATTCTTGCCTGGACTATCGAGCGGATGTCGATTCTTTGGGAAGAAGAGGGTCCCAAACAGGTGCTGATTCAAGGTGGGGGGAGTTTGATAACCGCTGTTCTTGCTTACCTTGCGATGAACAACCCCTGGGTGCGCCACATTACGTTCAACTTCCTGGGCGTGCAGTTAATCTTGATGGCGTTGATCCTTATTCTGGGTAATTACACTGGCTACCGCCTGCTTGAGCTCCGTCGCTTTAAGCCAATTACTGACGACGAGAAACCGTCATGAGCTGGTTCAATAATTGGACTTGGCCAACCCGGCTGCGCGATAAAGGCATCATTGGCATGAATCGGCGCAATATTCGTTATATTGGTCGCTACAATCGCCGCCGCCTATATCCGCTAGTGGACGACAAGCTTAAAACCAAACTGCTGGCACAGCAGCATGGGATTACAACGCCGGAACTAATAGGCACGGTAACCACCCAGTTTGGGGTTAAGCACATAGGTCAAATGCTGACCGGGCATGCAGGCTTTGTTATAAAGCCTGCCAAGGGCAGCGGCGGCAAAGGCATTTTGGTGATTGAAAAAGTCCAGGATAATGTCTTTATCAAGCCCAGTGGTATGCATCAAACGCTTGCCGACATCGAGCGCCATGTCTCAAATATTCTTTCAGGCCTCTACTCGCTGGGCGGATCCCCTGATGTGGCGGTCATTGAAACGCTGATCAATTTTGACGAAAGTTTGATGGATTACACCTATGAGGGCGTGCCTGATATTCGGGTTATTGTGTTCAAGGGCTATCCCGTGATGGCGATGATGCGCCTTTCTACCGCTGCGTCTGACGGCAAGGCTAACTTGCACCAAGGTGCGGTGGGCGTTGGCTTAAATATTGCCACAGGTGCCGCATTGCGAGCTGTACAGTTTGATCGGCCCTGCTTTAGCCATCCGGACACCGGGCATGACTTGGCTAGTTTAGTTGTCCCCCAGTGGGAAACGCTGCTTAATTTGGCGGCAGGCTGTTATGAAATGACCGGGTTAGGCTACCTGGGTACCGATATGGTGCTAGACCGTAAATACGGCCCAATGCTTCTTGAGCTTAACGCCCGACCAGGCTTGGCTATTCAAATGACCAATGGTGAAGGCTTACGCCGCCGCCTTGATCTGATTGAACGCCAGCCCGATGGAGTGCCTGTGAAGGAGCGTGTGGCGTTTGCCCAGCATCATTTTGCCAGGCAGAGTGAGCTGGTCGTTAACGAGCCGGCATAAAGCCCTGACACCTCCTTTGCTAGCGCGTAGACTAAGGCTAATACAGAGCCGAAGCTAAGAACATTCAATGAGTTGCCCATGACCCACGCGAATATATTACTGCAGCAGGCGGAATCTCAGTGCCATATTAATGGGGTGAGGTTTACCCCTATTCGGCGACGCGTGCTCGAGCTGATAGCCGAAAATGGCGGCGGGCTGAAAGCGTATGATCTGCTGGATAAGCTTTCTACTGAGCACGCGGCCGCTCGCCCGCCAACAGTTTATCGTGCGCTTGAATTTCTAATTGATCAGGGATTGGTGCATCGTATCGAGTCGCAAAACTCCTACGTGGCATGCGCCTGCCCCGAGCATGCTCACGGCTTTCAGCTACTTATTTGCCGTATGTGTGGCTATGTTGAAGAGCTGCATTTAGATGAGATTAGTGAGCAGTTAGCCGCCTTGGCACAGCGCCAGGGCTTTAATGTTGAGCGCCAAACGATAGAGCTCCAAGGGCTTTGTCAGGCATGCCGAACGGCTAATTCATCGAACAGCTAGCGAGTAAATGGTATGTCCCGTTTTGATCAAGTACCTTCAGAGGCTCTTTTTAAACAGCTCGAACGGGCAACGACAGATGATCGTCTACCTGCGATTGCCACACTGTTAGATGCCGTTCGCTTCAATGCCGACGGCCTTATTCCCGCTATTGCTCAGCAGCACGATTCAAAAGAGGTTTTGATGGTGGCGTGGATGAATCGCCAAGCCCTGGAAGAAACCTTGTCAACTCGCCGTGTCTGCTACTACTCCCGTTCACGGCAAACTTTGTGGCGCAAAGGTGAATCATCGGGTCAGCAGCAACAGTTAAAATCAGCGGCCCTCGATTGCGATGGCGACACACTTTTACTGCAAGTAGAGCAAACAGGCCCTGCCTGCCACACTGGGCGTCGCAGCTGTTTCTATATTGCCGTGGCTGAGGAGTTAGGTGATGAGCTAGTGGATGAGTTAGGTGATCAGCATGCGGCGATCACCAGTGAACCGCTGATTGACCCCGACCTCCTCTACGGCAAAAAGACCGAGTCTTAATCATGCTCCGCTGGAGAGCAGTCCTCTACTCCTGGCCGCGTTGGTTATTGGCGAAAGCAATGATCGGTGCTGTTCGCGTGTACCAGTATACGCTTAGCCCCCTTTTAGGCCCGCGCTGTCGCTTCTGGCCAAGCTGTTCGTCTTACACCATTGAAGCGATTCAGGTACATGGGCCTTTAAAGGGTGGCTGGATGGCGGCCAAGCGCATTATTAGATGTCATCCCGGTAGCCCCGGCGGTATGGACCCGGTGCCTGGGGGGCGCAGCGAGGAGCTTTGTCGTGAAGACGAAGAGGTATCACCCTCCTCCTCCTGCTGTGATCGTCACCCCCGCTAGGTTTTTCCTTGCCACTAGCTTTTCTTTCCCGCCTGGTTTTTAGCCTACTTCTGTTGCTGGGCAACAGAATAAATTCTTTCAATCATGGCATGTAAGCCATTACTGCGCGTTGGCGAAAGATGTTTGTCCAATCCCAAGTCTGCCAAAAAGTGTGGCTCGGTCGCGCGAATCTCAGCAGCCGTGCGGTCACTGTAGATTCTGAGCAGTACGGCAATCAAACCAGAAACAATCGCGGCATCCGATGTCGCTTTGAAAAGTAGCTTATCGCCATCCTCTTCGTGACGCATCCATACATTCGACTGGCAGCCTTGAATTTTAAACTCGTCGGTTTTCCAAGCCTCAGGGAATTCAGGTAGCTGTTTGCCCATATCGATAATATATTGGTAGCGATCCATCCAGTTATCAAATATCTCGAAATCTTCGATCAGCTCTTGCTGGGCCTGCTCGGCGCCTGAAGTGCTCATGGTGCTTCCTTTTCGTTGGTCTCTTTTGGTGCCGCTTAATTTACGCATCTGCCCCATTATAACGGCTCGAGGGCGAATTGCTTAACCGATGTCGCTGCTGCTCACTGTGCCACTCAATATCCTCGTTATGCAGATACCGCGAGGTGGTGTCTAGGCGCGCATGACGGGCGCTTTCTGCTAAGTGGCGTAGGCTGATGCCTGACTGAGCCTGATGAGTAATCGAGGTGTGTCGTAGCCAGTGAGGTGTTGCCTGGCGCAGCGCGGCAACATGCTGTGGCGGCCCGCTCTCCTCTTCAAGTGATTGTGCGGCTTGATGAAAAGTGGCTTTAATAAGCCGATAAAGCTGATTGTGGCCAAGGCTGCGTTGGCCATCCAGTGCGCGCAGTAGCGGCGTATCCGCTTCAAGCGCGCTTGGGTCGTGAGGTAATCCTAATATCTGGCGCCACTGGCCCAGGCAGTCCAGCATATCGTCGGGCAGTGGAATGCGTGCCACTTTGCTGCCCTTGCCCACCACATGCCACCACCAGCGCCCTTCGCTTCGTTGAAAATCTGACATGCGTGCGTCAGCCATTTCGCTAATCCGTGGTGCAAGCAAGTAAGCAAAACCAAAGATGAATCGCAGCCTGCTCTGCTCAAAATGGGCGCGATTGCCCTTCTCTATGGTCCTTTTTGTTAATACTTCTTGCCCTACTGCGACAGGCCTGTTCAACCATTGCCATAACCAAGCCCAGAGTTCGCTTTCCAGGTAGCGCTCAATATGGGGCGATTGATTATTCAGGCGCCGCGATTTATCGCGCATCAAACGAAAGGGGTTGTGGTTGACCCACCCTGCTTCCACCAGCCAGGCAAACATGCCCTGCAGTATCACTAGACTTTGACGACGGCTGGCGGGCGATAAAGCACCGCGAAATGGCCGCCATGCGGGATGGGCACGCGGCTTTGAAGGCCCGACCCACTGCTCGCTGGGCTGTGGGTCGGCCAGAAATTCTTCAAAGCGGCGTAATACCTCACGGTTAATATTCGCCAACGTTAAGTGTTGGCTAGCCAACCAAAGCAGCAGTCTTTCTGATTCGCGGCGGTACGCTTTCCAGGTCTGGGGGCTGTCAGTGTACTCATCAAGCCATGCCATCACCGCCTGAGCATCGCTTTTTGCACTAATCCGTACGCCACTCGGCATCTCATTTAGCGCCAATGGCTGGCCGGTGGGTGACATTAAATCATTCGCCATAGCGATCTTTACCCTGCTTAACGGCTTTATTGGATTCACTGCTCTAAATTGTGACGCTGTAGTTCTTTAAATTCAAGATAATACGGGTAATCTTGAATTTACTGTTAGTATAATAAATAAAATTACATATTACATAATACGTAATAATTGCTTTTTAGACGATAAATATCGACAATGGCCCTGTTAAAAGATGTCTTAAATCGCCCACAGTAGAACCTGAAGGAAAAGGACGACACCATGGCTCGCAACGGCATTCAGTACAGTGATGTTCAGCACGCTATCGATACGTTGCTGACCCGCGGCGATACCCCAAGTGTTCAGCGTATTCGCGATGTTTTAGGTACTGGAAGCTTCACAACAATTAGCGAACACTTCCGCATTTGGCGCAGTGAACGTGAGCAAAATCGTGATGTGCCCCCACCGAAGGGGGTGCCAGAAGTCGTTGTCACATTGGCCAGTGAGCTGTGGCGCGAGGCCCAGGAGGTTGCTAACCAGACGCTTCTCCACTACCGCGAAGAAGCTAATCGACAGGTGGAAGCTGCCCAGTTAGCAGTAGAGTCGTCTGCCCAACAGGCAGCCAATGCGGAGCAGCGGGAAAGCGCCCTCGCCGAACATCTGCGCCATATTGAGCAGCGGATGGAGGCGCTAAGTCGGGAGCTGGCCGCAAGTCAAACGAGTGAAAACCATTGGCAGCAGTTAGCCGAAGAGGCTCGTAACCAAGTAAAGCAACTTGAACGGGATAAGCATCAGCTAGCCTCTCAGGCTGAAGAGCATGCGCTAAAGCATTCAGCTGAACTCAAGCAGCAGCAAGCGGTGTTTGAAAAGCGGCTATCACAAGAAGAGCAGCGCCACGAAGCGGCTGAGGGCCGGTTAATGGCCATGCTGGATGCTGCCCAGCAAGCACGTGCCCAAGAAGAGAAAACGCAGCAGAAGCGCTTACAGCAGGCTGAGCAGCGCGCTGTTACGTTAAGCCAAGAGTTATCAACTGTTCAAAAAGCACTGTACCAACAGCAGCTAGACGTTAGCGATCGTGAGAAACAGCTCAGCGAGTCCCAGCAGCAGAATCTAGACCTATCGTCGCAGTTAGCTGAATTGGAGGCAGCGTTTGATCGGCAGGCAGAGCAGCATGCAAAGCAATATGAGCAGCACCAAAAAGAGCAGCAGCAAGCGTGGCAAGAGAAGCTCTGGAATCGAATGGAAGTCCTGCAGCAACAGCTCACCGACCTGCCCGACTCTTTGACAGAAAAGCAGTCATCGCCAAAACGTTAACGTAAATTGCATAAAAAAAAACGGCCACCTCGTCTAAGGTGGCCGTTTTATAGATCTACTGTGTTAAACGACTTATTAACGATAATAAGCGTTAGTAGTATCCGTATGATCCGTGACATCACGAATACCCGCAAGCTCGGGGATGCGCTCCATTAGGGTTTTCTCAACGCCATCCTTCAGGGTTAAATCAACCGCGGCGCAGCCTTGGCAGCCGCCGCCAAAGGCTAGGATGGCGTACTGCTCTTCAGTGAGCTCTACCAGTTTGATCTCGCCACCGTGGGCCGCCAAGCCTGGATTGATTTCGCTGTAAAGCACGTAATTAACGCGATCTTCCAGCGGGCTGTTGGCGTTGACCTTAGGCATCTTGGCGTTGGGCGCTTTAATGGTCAACTGGCCACCCATGCGGTCGGCGTTAAAGTCCACCACCGCCTCTTCCAAAAAGGCCAAGCTGTTTTTATCGAGAAAAACGTTAATTTTCTCGAGTTCCAACGTGACATCAGTGGGCTCTTCTTCCCCAGGTCGGCAGTAGGCTAAGCAGGTTTCTGCATAGGGCGTGCCCGGCTGGGTAATAAAAATGCGTACAGCGATACCCTCAACATTCTGCTTTTCCAGCAGTTCCGCCAGATATTCTTGAGCGCTGTCTGTAATATCAATACCTTGAATATCGGTATTGGTCTCTTTTTCGCTAGTCGTGGTCATGAGGGCTGTCTTCCTCCCGTGGTAGTGGCGGCGCCACTTCACATGTCATTTGTCTCTATGGTAAGCAAAACGGCGCGCCGACACAATCCCGACTGTTTTAGTAGGCTATTTGCGGCCTGCTTTTCAATGTTAGCGCTTTCATTGTTTCTACTTATGCATCTTATAGCTTCACTTATGCATTGTAGAGCTATGCTCAAGGGGGCGTTTTGCACTCGCTTTTGTTATCATTGCGCGCCTTATAGTGACTGATGCTGCTTTTCCGACGATAACAACATCCCCTTTGACGACTGTGACGCTGGAGAACTTCCCCTGCCATGGCTGATAGTGCTTTGACCGCAACCCTCACCCAACGCCTTGCTGAACGTATCCTGATTCTGGACGGCGGTATGGGCACCATGCTGCAGAATGCTCAGTTGAGCGAGGAGGATTTTCGCGGCGAACGGTTCAGTGACTGGCCCTCGGATCTTAAAGGCAATAATGATCTGCTCGCACTCACCTGCCCTGACGTGGTCGCGCGCATTCACCGCGACTACTTAGAAGCCGGCGCAGACATTATTGAGACCAACACCTTTAATAGCACCCAGCTGTCTCAGTCCGATTACGGCATGGAAGCGTTAGTGGTTGAGCTCAACCGCGAATCAGCGCGTCTGGCCCGTGAAGTGTGCGATGCCGTTGCCGCCGAAACCGGCGTACCCCGTTATGTGGCGGGCGTGCTAGGGCCCACCTCGCGCACTGCATCGCTATCTCCGGATGTCAACGACCCCGCCAAGCGTAACGTCACCTTTGATGAGCTGCGTGAGAACTACTATGAAGCCGCCGAAGCGCTAATCGCGGGCGGAGCCGATCTGATTATGATCGAAACGATCTTCGATACGCTCAATGCCAAAGCGGCTATTTACGCTCTGGAAGAGCTGTTCGATGATCGTGGCGAGCGATTGCCAGTCATGATCTCTGGCACGATCACTGATGCCTCGGGCCGTACGCTCTCTGGGCAAACCACCGAAGCGTTCTGGAACTCTATCCGCCACGCTCAGCCGCTTTCGGTAGGCTTAAACTGCGCACTGGGCGCCGAAGAGCTACGCCCTTACCTGGAAGAGCTCGCTACTAAAGCCGACACCTTTGTCTCTGCTCACCCCAATGCCGGTCTTCCTAACGAGTTTGGTGAGTACGACCAAACGCCTGAAGAGATGTCGGAGATTGTTAGCGAGTTTGCGGCAAGCGGCCTGGTCAATATTATTGGCGGCTGCTGCGGCTCAACGCCAGAGCATATCCGAGCGATCGCCGATTCCGTGCGCGATATGTCGCCCCGAGTTATTCCAGAGCGCAGCCGCGCCTGTCGTTTATCAGGGCTTGAGCCGTTTAATATTGAAGCCGACTCGCTATTCGTCAACGTCGGTGAGCGCACTAACGTCACCGGCTCGGCGCGCTTTAAGCGGTTGATCGTTGAAGAGGACTTCACCACGGCGTTAGAAGTCGCCCTTGAGCAGGTAGAGAGCGGCGCTCAGGTGATCGATATCAATATGGACGAAGGCATGCTTGAGTCCAAGGAAGCCATGGTGCGCTTTCTTAACTTGATCGCTGGTGAGCCCGATATCGCCCGCGTGCCGATTATGATCGACTCCTCCAAATGGGACATTATCGAAGCGGGCCTGAAGTGCGTTCAGGGTAAAGCGGTGGTGAACTCCATTTCACTTAAAGAGGGCGAAGCCGCTTTCCGTGAACAAGCTACCAAGTGCCGCCGCTTTGGTGCTGCTATCGTGGTCATGGCCTTTGACGAAGATGGCCAGGCAGACACCTTCGCCCGCAAAACCGAAATTTGTCAGCGCGCCTATCGCCTGCTGGTCGATGAGATCGGCTTCCCCGCCGAAGACATCATTTTTGACCCGAATATCTTTGCCATTGCCACGGGTATAGAAGAGCACAATAACTACGCGGTCGATTTTATCGAAGCCACTCAGTGGATTCGTGACAACCTGCCCCACGCGATGATCTCGGGCGGTGTCTCTAACGTCTCGTTCTCGTTCCGCGGTAATAACCCGGTACGCGAAGCGATTCACTCAGCGTTTCTTTATCATGCGATCCGCGCAGGCCTTTCCATGGGCATCGTCAACGCCGGCCAGCTCGCCGTTTATGACGACCTCCCCGCTGAGCTTCGCGATGCCGTTGAAGATGTCGTGCTCAACCGGCGCAGTGATGGCACCGAGCGACTGCTGGATATTGCCGATAAGTATAAAGGCGACGGCAGCGGCGCGCCGAAAAAAGAGGACCTTGAGTGGCGCAGCTGGCCGGTCAATAAGCGCATTGAGCATGCGCTGGTCAAAGGTATTACGGTCTATATCGAAGATGACACCGAGGAGGCGCGTGCCCAGGCCGAACGCCCCATTGAGGTCATTGAAGGCCCATTGATGGACGGCATGAACGTCGTCGGCGATCTGTTTGGCGACGGCAAAATGTTCCTGCCTCAAGTAGTCAAGTCAGCGCGGGTTATGAAACAGGCGGTGGCCTACTTGATCCCCTATATCGAGGCGGAGAAGAGCGAAGAGACCAAGGCCAAAGGCAAGATCGTGATGGCGACGGTGAAAGGCGATGTTCATGATATCGGTAAGAACATTGTTGGTGTCGTGCTGCAGTGTAATAACTACGAGGTAATCGACCTTGGTGTGATGGTGGCCGCCGATAAAATTTTGCAGGCCGCCAAAGATCACAACGCCGATATTATTGGCCTCTCGGGCCTGATTACGCCGTCGCTGGACGAAATGGTGCACGTTGCTAAAGAGATGCAGCGGCGCGGCATGGATCTACCGCTGCTGATTGGTGGTGCGACCACCTCGAAAGCGCACACTGCGGTTAAAATTGAACCCCAGTACGATCACCCAGTGATTTACGTCACCGACGCTTCACGCGCGGTGGGCGTAGCGGGCAAATTACTCACGCCTGCTTTAAAAACACCTTACGTCGCTGAGATTCGCGAAGAGTATGAAAAGGTACGTGAGCGCAACGCCAAACGTCGCCCTAAAGCCGCGGATCTGGACTATACCCAGGCCCGCAAGCGGCGCTTCCGTACCGACTGGAATAACCACACGCCTGCCCAGCCAAACGTGATTGGCTTGAAAAGCTTCGACAACTACAACCTCGAAGAGCTAATCGAGCGCATCGACTGGACGCCCTTCTTTATGAGCTGGCAGCTCGCGGGTAAGTACCCCAAAATCCTTGACGATAAGGTGGTGGGGGAAGCTGCGCGCAACCTGTTTGAAGACGCCAAGGTAATGCTGCGTAAGCTGGTGGAAGAGAAGCGCGTTCAGGCCCGCGGTGTTATCGGCCTATGGCCCGCCAATAGCGTCGATGATGATGTGATTGAGGTCTACGCCGACGAGTCGCGCAGCGAAGTGGTTGAGCGTCTGTACCATATTCGTCAGCAAACCACCAAGGGCCGCGACGGTATCTGCTACAGCCTGGCCGACTTCATTGCCCCCAAAGAGAGCGGCAAAGCCGATTGGATTGGCGGTTTTGCGGTCACTACCGGCCACGGGGTTGATGAACTCTCCAAAGCCTATGAGGCCGCGGGCGACGACTACAACGCTATTATGGTGCAGGCGCTGACGGATCGCCTTGCGGAAGCCTTTGCCGAACGTATGCATGAGCGGGTGCGCAAAGAGTTCTGGGGCTACGTACCTGATGAAACGCTGGATAACGACGCTCTAATCGCCGAGAAATACCAGGGCATTCGCCCTGCCCCTGGCTATCCTGCCTGCCCGGATCACACCGAAAAAGCCACGCTATTCCGGCTGCTGGATGCCACCGAGAATACTGGCCTGGCGCTAACAGAGAACTTCGCCATGTGGCCAGCGGCAGCGGTTTCCGGCTGGTACTTTGCGCACCCGCAGTCTAAATACTTCTCTACCGGCAAGATTACCCGGGATCAAGTTGAGGCGATTGCTGAGCGTAAGCAGATGCCCCTTGAGGAAATGGAGCGCTGGCTCTCACCAGTGCTCTCTTACGACCCGAGCTAATTAATGCTGTTTGTCGCTGGTCGCCATGGCAAGGTCATGAGCTTAGCCTTTCCGATCATGCTGGGCATGCTGTCACAAAGCATGCTCAACTTGATTGATGCCGCCTTGGTGGGGCGTTTGGGTGAAGTCGCATTGGCGGGCGTAGGAGTCGGCGGTTACGCCATGTTTATGCTAACCGCTATTGTGTTTGGCCTCTCCTCCAGCGTGCAGTCACAAACTGCCCAGCATGAAGGCGCTAGCCACACGAATATTGCTCAGCCGCTGCATGCGGGGTTAATGATTGGGCTAGTTGTCGCCCTGCCGCTTTCTCTCTGGGCCTGGTGGCAGGCACCCCTGCTTGTTGGCTTGATTACCCAAACAGCTGATGTACAAAGCGTTGCCGTGGAGTACTTTCGCTGGCGCGTGGTGTCATTAACGGCTATTGCCTTAACACTCTGTTTTCGCGGTTACTGGAACGGCCGACAACAGACCCACCTCTATTTGCGGATTATAGTGGCGGTTCATTTACTCAATGTCGTGGCCAGCGCTGGATTAATTTACGGCTTGGCTGGGCTGCCCGCAATGGGGGCCAGCGGTGCAGGTGCAGGCACTACCCTGTCACTGTTTGTTGGCTTGGTGGTTTGGTATTGGGTCAGTATAAAAGATACTCCTTGCTCAGCCCTTCTGACCTATTTGCCGAATCGAACCACCTTGAAAGCCACGCTGGCGCTTGCTGTACCTCACTCTATTCAGCAGCTATGGTTTGCTGCTGGCTATGCGGTTCTATTTTGGCTACTAAGCCAATTAGGCACGGCGAGTGTGGCGGTTGGGCATGTGTTGATTAATTTGTCGCTACTGCTGATTTTGCCGGGAGTGGGTCTAGGCGTGGCCGCTATGAGCTTGGTGGGCGAGGCCATAGGACGCGATGCGCAAAAGGAGGCTCATCGCTGGGGGCTTGATGCCTTGAGTGTTGCCTGGCTACTGCTTACTATTCTGGCACTGCCGATGCTGTTAATACCCGAAAGCATATTAGGGGTGTTTTTTGACAGTCAGGAATTGATTGCCCTAGGTAAGCTGCCACTACAGTTAACCGGCATCATGATTATTTTTGATGCGGCCGCATTAGTACTTGCTCAGGCGCTGATGGGTGCGGGCGCTCAGCGTACGGTAATGACCCTCACGCTAGGCATGCAGTGGTTACTGTTTCTGCCCCTGGCTTGGTGGGTCGGTATTGAGCTAGACCAAGGTTTACTTGGCATATGGTTAATGCAATTGCTCTATCGGTTGCTTAACTCGGCTGGTTTTTTGTGGGTATGGCAGCGGCGCCAATGGCTCGCCCCTGCCCTTTAAGTGGTTGGCTGGGCTTGGGTTGAGCTAGAGGCATACTTAAAAGCTGTGCTCTAAATGCCTTTTAGAAATAAAAAGATAATTATATATTCTTTTGTAGAATATGACGCGCGCGTTAAGGTGACGCTACAGTAACGTCCGTCTCAACGTGACCATTTCGCTTTTAGCAGGATCGTGCCACATGTACCGTTATGATATTCACGACCAAACCCTGGTCGATGAGCGCGTCGCGCAGTTTCGCGACCAAATGGAACGCTACCGCGCTGGGCGTTTGGGAGAAGAAGAGTTTCGCCCACTCCGGTTGCAGAACGGCCTCTATATTCAACGTCATGCGCCCATGCTACGCATTGCGATTCCTTACGGCATGCTGGCGGGTAATCAACTGCGCGCCCTGGCGGAGATAACTAGGCGCTACGACCGTGGCTATGGCCACTTCACCACCCGGCAAAATTTACAGCTAAACTGGCCTGCCCTTGAAGATGTGCCGGACATTTTGGCCGATCTGGCCAAGGTGCAGATGCACGCGATTCAGACCAGCGGTAACTGTATCCGTAATACCACCAGCGACCAGTTTGCTGGTATCGCCAACGATGAAGTGGAAGATCCGCGCCCTTGGTGCGAGCTAATCCGCCAGTGGTCTACCCTGCACCCGGAGTTCGCTTACCTGCCTCGCAAATTTAAGATCGCAGTTAGCGGTGCGGCCCAAGACCGTGCGGCTATTCAGGTGCACGATATTGGCCTGCGTCTCTGGTACAACAGTGACGGAGAGCTGCGTATCAAAGTTCTCGCCGGTGGCGGCCTTGGTCGTACACCGATGATTGCCGACGTGGTACGTGAAGACCTGCCCTGGCAGCACCTACTGACTTACCTGGAAGCATGCGTACGGGTTTACAACCAGTTCGGCCGTCGTGACAACAAGTTCAAGGCGCGGATTAAGATCCTCGTTAAGGCTTTGGGTATTGAAGAGTTTCGTCGCCGGGTTGACGAAGAGTGGGCACATTTAAAAGATGGCCCGCAAACGCTTAACCAAGCGGCTGTTGATGCTGCTAAAGGTCACTTCCCCGAGCCAGATCGTCGCCCAGTGGCAGCCTCTGCAACGGAAGAGTTTGACCGCCTACGCGCTGAAAACCGCAGCTTTTCACGCTTTGTGACGAACAATGTGACAGATCACAAAGTACCCGGCTATAAAGCGGTAACGCTGTCGCTAAAACGCCGCGAGCATGCACCGGGTGATGTCACCGCTGATCAAATGGAATCGGTGGCTGATTTGGCTGACCGCTACAGCTTTGGTGAAGTGCGCGTCACTCACGAGCAGAACCTGGTGTTATCTGACGTACCGGTCGATGAGCTGGAAGCGCTCTGGAAAGAGCTTGATGCGCTAGGCATGGCAAACCCGACGGTTGGCACGCTTAATGATATTATCTGCTGCCCTGGCGGCGACTACTGCAGCTTAGCCAATGCAGTGTCTATTCCGATAGCCCAGGCCTTGCAAGAGCGTTTTGAAGACTTGGATTTCTTGTACGACCTTGGCCCGCTGGATCTGAATATTTCCGGCTGCATGAACGCCTGTGGTCACCACCACGTTGGCCATATCGGCATCTTGGGTGTCGATAAAAAAGGTGAAGAGTATTACCAAATCTCGATTGGTGGTAACTCAACCGATGATGCATCGCTGGGTAAGATTCTTGGGCCGTCGTTTTTCCGCTCAGATGTACCTGAAGTGGTCGAAAAAGTACTCGAAGTCTATGTGGCCCAACGCCATGAAGATGAACGTTTCTTAGACACTTACCGCCGTATTGGCCTAAAACCCTTTAAGGAGCGTGTCTATGCCTAATACACCTGATGAGACGCAAGTTGAAGCGGTTGAGCAGACGCCGGTTCATGTTGATCACCTGATTGCCAATGGCGAGCTGGCGGCCGAGAACGCTTGGTGTGTCTCTTACGACGCTGAGACCCTACCCGAGCAGCGCCCGGCGTTTGTACCGCTGGCGCTATGGCAAGCCAATCAAGATGACGCTGAGCTTGCACCGCTGTTAACGAGCGATACCGAGCTAAATGCTGAATTGGGCCAACAGTTAAGCAGTGCCAGCGCGATTGCGGTTGATTTTCCTGCGTTTACCGATGGCCGTGGCTACACCATCGCCCGCTTGCTGCGCGAGCGCTACGGTTATAGTGGTGAAGTCCGTGCCGTGGGTGACGTATTAGTTGATCAGTTGGACTACATGCGACGCTGTGGCTTTAGTGCCATGGCGCTTCGTGATGATCAGCATCCAGAAGACGCACTACGTGCGCTAAGTTTTATCAGCGTGCGCTATCAGACCGATGTGGAAGAGCGCCAAGCGCTTTTTGAGCGACGTTTAGCCGCTAGCGAGTAAAGTACTCGAAAACGGCTTTACAGCGTTTTTTGCTAAAGGGCAGCCTCAGGCTGCCCTTTTTCTATGGTTTAACACCTAAGGTTTAACCCCGCCGCTTCTGTTGACGCTCGCGGTTATTAGCTTTGGCGCGGTCACTTTTGCGCAGCATCACCCAGGTCGCGCCTAGCCCACCCTCTGAAGGCTGTGCGGATACGTACGCCTGCACTTCCTCAAACTGGCTGAGCCACTTGGCAAGATACGAGCGCAGTACGTTGGCGGGGCTATCAATTTCACGTCCACGACCGTGCACGATCAACACAGAGCGTAAGTCGTTGGCGTAAGCGTCTTGAATAAAGGGGAACAGCATGCGCCGGCACTCAGACAGCGGTCGCCTTAGCATATGTAATTGCGCCTGAACGCTATAGCCACCGTGTCTTAGTTTATCGACAACGCCCTGCTGGATTCCCTCACGGCGAAACTCGATGGGGTCAAAAGGGGGCCGTAGATCGACAAAGTCATCGGATAGAAAGTTTTGCGACCCAAGCTCTTCTGCGGCCGATTCACGCCGGGCCAGTTGAGCCTCGGAAGGTTTTTTTCGGTTAGAGGAAGGGGCTGCTCGGTTACTCGGTGGTAGCGGCTTAACATCGCCTACTAGCGCACGGAAATCCATCTCATCACGAAGTGGCTGATTCATGGCAGGCTCCTCCGGTAGGGTCTAATAATCACCTAGTTTGCATACTTAAGCTTACATACATAGCCTAGCAAACCCAGGCAGTTTGCTTGAGCAGATTAAATAAGTCGATAACCTAGGTCTTGTCATCGGCTATTTAGCACGCCAAGCTACGCAGCCAACCTTTAACCACTCTAAGAGAGGCATCATGGCTTGGCTTAAGCGCCTATTGGTAGTTAGTGGTTTGGGGCTAATCAGCGTTGCTGGATGGCTATGGCTCACGATGCTCAGCCCCTGGTTTTATGATCGCCCCGATGAAATACCCGATATTGAACAGCGCACACACCATGTGTTTGTGTACGGCACGTTGCGTTACGCCCCTATACGGTTTGTGGTAATGGGCAGTTTTGGCGCGCCGGAAGAAGCCGTGCTTGAAGGATACCAGCGTAATGGGCTTGACCTTTCCCCGCAGCCCAATAGTCAGGTTGAGGGCTTGCGGCTACGTGTCGATGCAACTGAATTGGCCCGTCTGGATCGCTATGAACGATTAGGTATTCGCTACGAACGCGTTAAAAAGAGGCTTAATGATGGCAGCAGCGCTTGGGTCTACTTGCGCTTGCCCGAAGCACAAAATGCTTTTTCCTCGCACGACAACTCATCATTAGCTCAGCTATCCCACTCGCTCTGGTAACATAGCCCTTAACTTTTGCCAAGGCAGCTTTTAAAAGCTCTATTTAATCGCCCCTTCAGGAATCCCTATGAGTGATATGACGCCCTACGTTTTAATACTTTACTACTCACGCTCAGGTGCGACGGCCACGATGGCGCAACAAATCGCCGCCGGTGTAGAAAGCGTAGCCGGTATTCAGGCACGTTTACGCACTGTGGCACCGGTTTCTACCACCTGTGAAGCCGTTGACTCTGAGATTCCAGCAGAAGGTGCGGTGTACGCTGACCTTGATGATCTGCGCAATTGCAGCGCGTTGGCATTGGGTAGCCCTACGCGTTTTGGCAATATGGCGGCACCGCTAAAATATTTTATTGACTCCACTAGCAGCCTTTGGATGAACGGTGCTCTGATTGACAAACCCGCCTGTGCGTTCACTTCAACCTCAAGCCTGCACGGTGGCCAGGAGAGCACCCTACTGACTATGCTGGTTCCGCTGTTACACCATGGCATGGTCTACGCCGGTGTTCCCTACAGCGAAACGACCCTTATTGAGACACAAACCGGTGGCACCCCCTATGGTGCAAGCCATCTGGCAGGTGCGCGCAGCGATCGCTCGGTAGACGATCACGAGCGCGCACTATGCGTTGCTCAAGGCAAACGCCTGGCTAGACTCGCTCTTGCACTTCACGCCATGCGTCAGGAGGCAGTATGAGACAGTGGTTAGAAGATATGGAAGCACGTCACGGGATTGATAACCTTACCCAAAAAACTCGCCAGCTAGTGCTGGTAAGCTTTGTTCTGCTGCTGTTACTGGTGATTTATCGGGGGTTTCTGCTGCAAGGTGACGAGTTTAACTGGCGCCCAGTGGTCGCCTTTGTGCTACCTCTGGTGCTTTTTCTACCTTCTATCATTGGTAAACGGGCGCGGGGTCATGCCTGGCTAGCTTTTGTCAGCCTGCTTTATTTCACGCAAGGCGTGATGTTAGTCACCCTGCCGGGACAAGGTGTGCGTGGTGTTCTTGAGGCGATTATCGCACTGGCGCTATTTACCGGCTGTATGGGCTACGCGCGCTTTCGCAGCCGCCAGCTCCGTCAGTAAGCTAACCCCACGACACTCTAAAACCACATCCAGAGTACGACACCAGCAGCGATAAATAAGATGCCGACTGCGCGTAAACGTAGCGTGGAAGGATTCAGCGACTCGTTACGCGCATCCACTGGCTGTTGGTGTACATGTTTGGTGCCGGAAAGCATAGCTACGAGCAGCGGTTCACCCAGCAGCCGATGCACGATTAACGCTACCAAATGCAGCCCGATCAGAATCAGCAGTAGATCACTGTTGTAATAGTGTAAGGTTCTAAGCTGACTGCTGACATCTTGTCCGAACAGGCCGTAAAGCGGTCCCTGAAAGAAGATATCATCACTTAAAAAAAGACCACTCACGGCCTGAAAACTAAGCGAGAGCAGCATAATTATCACCATCCAGCCGCCCAATGGATTGTGGCTGGCATAGGCGCGGGTTTGACGCTTTATCACTGCTTTTGAATAGGCAACGGTTTTAGAGGGGGGATATAAAAACGTACTGAACCTAGCGTAAACGCTACCCAAGGCACCCCAAAGCCAACGAAACGTGAGCAGCCCTAGCATTAAGTAGCCCGCTTGAGCGTGAACTTCGATGGGAAAGAGAAAAGGTGCTCCGTCGGTCTTGGTAGTATAAAAAGAGACCAGCACAGCGAGGACCAACCCCCAATGAAACAGTCGGATCCAAATATCCCACACCTCAATAGCTATCTTGGTATTGCGCATACCCAAGCCTCTTTCTGCAATCGTGAGCCAGCACGGGTGAGCTAACAGTCGGTGAGCCCGTAATAGATAGTGAGAGAGTTTCGCATTTATTACGACTTTCTCAAAGAATTCGAGACAGTTAGACATAATACTGGCTAAAATAACAGCAGTGTTGGCGCACGTTTAACGTTCATTGATGACGCTGACTTGAGCTTTACACAGAGACCAGCGAACATGGATGAAAATTCAAGGGAGAAGCATTCAATGACACGTAACATAGCCGATATAAGGCGTGATTATGAAGGCGGCAGGTTAGATGAGTCCCAGGCACCCGAAGATCCATTCGTGTTATTCGATGAGTGGTTTACGCTGGCCTTAGAAAAAGAGGGCAAAGATGGCAATGCAATGACGCTCTCAAGCGTTGACAGCCAAGGCAGGCCTCACGCTCGCGTAGTACTACTAAAGGGATTTGACGAGCGAGGCATGGTCTTCTTCACCAATTATCATAGCCATAAAGGCAGCGAGTTAAGCAATGTGCCCTACGCGGCGATGACCTTTTGGTGGCCTTCCCTTTCCCGCCAAGTGCGTATCGAAGGCCCCGTTGAGCAAGTCTCGGCGGAAGAATCCGATGAGTATTTTTCAAGTCGCCCCCGTGGCAGCCAGCTTGGTGCTTGGATTGCCACCCAAAGCGTTGTGATCCCAGGTCGTAAGTGGATTGAAGAGCGTCAGAGCCGCTTTGAGCAAGCCTATGATGGGCAAGAGATTCCGCGACCTATTCACTGGGGCGGCTACCGTGTGACACCTGAAATGATCGAGTTTTGGCAAGGCCAGCCAAGCCGTTTACATGACCGGCTGCGCTTTGAACGCCGTGATGGTGGTGACTGGAACCGCTTCCGCCTAGCCCCCTAACGAGGCCTCTAATACGCTGACAGCGCATTTAAAATGCGTTTCAAGGCCTGCTGATGATTAAGCAGGCCTTTAGCCCTGTTGAAAATCGATTAGTTAAAACCAATTTAGGCACGTTAATCGGGAAGACTTTCCAGTCGGTGACGCTGCCATTCACTGTCAGGTTCATTTAAGCGCATAACCGCATCAATCACCTGCTCTTCCATGTTGTAACGACATTTAAAGCCTAGATGCTTCATCAATGCGCGCATGGGGTGATTGTCGACCATGATTTTGCCGATCATTTCCAAGGTGCCAATATTGGTGCAGTAATCGATCATCTTTTTCATCAGCAGGCTGCCAATGCCAAGCCCCTGTAAATCGTCACGAATAATCACTGAAAACTCAGTGCGAATATTGTCGGGATCGTTCCATACCCGCACTACTCCCAACATCTCCTTACTGCCATCGTCGCCTAAATACTCGGCAATAAACGCCATTTGGCGGTCATAGTTAATATGCGAAAGAATCGATAAATCGCGCTGAGTTAAGTTGGATTTATTGTGGAAATAGCGGAAACGAATACTCTCTTCTGAGAGCTGACGATGGAAAGTGGTAATCAGCGGTGCATCTTCTGCTCGAATGGGCCGCACCTCGACCTGCCAGCCATTTTTAAGCGTTACCCACTCTCTTAGCTCTTCGGGGTACGGCATGATAGCGAATCGAGCGGGTGTGCCTAAGTCCATGGCGAAATCGACAGCCACCATGCCATCGCGGTTAAGTAGCAGTGGATTGATTTCTAACCCACGTAGATCACCTAGATCTGAGGCCATTTGCGATAGCTTGACTAACATTTGACAAAGATGCCGAATATCACGCTCAGGGTCAGCAGAGTGCTCACGAATTAACGAAGCAGCGTGGGTTCTACCCACTACATCCGCAGCCAGGCTCATATTGAGCGGCGGCAGAGCTACCTGTCGATCCGCCAATACATTCACCTTATAGCCGCCGATACCAAACACGATCAATGGGCCGAAAACCGGGTCACGGGTAATACCCGCACAGATCTGCATCGAGTGCTTACCACGTTGCATGGGCTGCAGGCAGTATTCTCGGATCGCGTATTCAGGAAATTTCTCAAAGACCTTTTCGCCCAGTTGGCGAACACCTTCTGCTAGCTGCTCGGGGGTTTCTAAGTCCTGTAACAAACCCGCTGAAATTTTATGCGGATGCTTGCGGTAACGATAAGGACGGCAGTTGCCTTCATGAACCACTTTAAGTGCTTTGGTGCCACTAATTTCCCCAGCGCGGGCAAGCGCTTCCTCCGGGTTGGCTAAATACACACTGGGAGCGGTAGGAATCCCATAGGCCTCAAGCACTTGAGCCGTTTCAGAGTGGGTTAATGTTTGTCTGCCTTGTTCTTTTGCCTGCTTAATCAGCAGGCGGCACTGCGCACGGATTTCAGGGCTGGTTGAAAACGGTAGGCTGGGCGGGATCTCCTGTAGCAGCGCCTGAACACGCTGATAAATCACCATATGCATAAACGCCTTAACGGCTTTTTCAGGTGAAATATAAGTGGGAATGCCGGCTAAATTAAACGCATGTCGGGCGTTAAGGGCTTCTTTTAAACCCATCCAACTGGTCAGAAGATTGCGACGAAATTTCTTGCGGTTATCAATCAGTGCTTGCGCTGTCATCAGCGAAGGTGCCATGCGTGTAGGCGCATGCACGACCAGTACAGCGTCCACATTGGCATCGGAAGCAACAATCTCAAGGGCTTGTACAAAACGCTCGGGTGAGGCATTGCCACCGATATCCACCGGATTTTCTCCCGGCTTGCTCATGTCTACCTGGCTTTGATGGAGCGCTGCCTGGGTTTCGGCGCTGAACTCGGCTAATTTGCCACCCGCGCTAATCAGCTTATCAATCGCTAACATGGCAGGTCCTAAGCCGTTAGAGACAATCGCCAAACGATCTCCTTTTAAAGGCTTCATTCGCGACAGCGTCTCAAGTGCATCAAGTAACTCATCAGAATCATCAACGCGGACAACCCCTGCTCGTGCAAACGCTGCATCAAACACCACATCCCGGTTAGCAATGCCTGGCGTGGGAGCCATCCCGGAAATATCCGATTCAGGCGTTCGCCCGCTCTTTATCGCTAAGACCAGACGATTTCGTGATGCATCGCGCACCGCCGTCATAAAGTGCTGAGCGTCATTAATGCGTTCAAGGTGTAACAGAATGGCTTGCGCAGGCGAAAACTGGTTCACATAATCAATTAAATCCGGCAGCAGTACATCGACACTATCGCCCACGGTAATCAGGTGTGAAAAGCCCACATCACGCCCTGCGGCCCAGTCAATCATGGCGTTGGCAAGCATGCCGGACTGCCCCAGATAAGCTACACGACCTGCTTTTACTGGCTGACTGGCATAAGACGCGTTGAGCTTTTTACCCGGTACAATTAACCCCATGCACTCAGGACCTAGGACACGAATACCTGATACCCGTGCTGCGGTCAGCATGCGCTCACGAATCGAACCTTTATTGCCTTTGTCGCGGTCTAAGTGAGCACCACCGGAAAGCACCAACGCCGCTTTAACACCATGCTGGCCAAGCTTTTTAATTAGGCTAGGAACGCCGTCGATCGGTGAGCAAACCACGGCTAAGTCGGGTATTTCCGGTAGCTCGTTAACGCGGCTAACACAGGGTACGTCAAATACTTGAGGATACCCTTTTAGATTGACCGCCCAAAGGTTGCCTTTAAAGCCCGCCTCTTGAATATTACCCAGCACTAAGCCACCCAGTGAAGCAGGTTTTTCAGAGGCACCGAACACCGCTATTGAGCGAGGTTCAAAAAAATGATGCAAAAAACGCGTACTCACAAAGAAGTCTCCTCTGAAATTGATAGCGGCCATACGACTTATGGAGACTGTCGCGCAGGGCCTGGGGGCGATTAAGGTGACATCTATAATAATGGAGCGCTTGAATGATTACCGCCTACCTTACTCACCCGGACTGTTCATTGCACCATATGGGGCCTGAACATCCTGAAAGCCCTCAGCGTTTGGAGGCTATTCGCGCTCGCCTATCGCTTGCTGGCCTATTACAGCAAACCATGCAGGCTGATGCCAAAGAAGCCTGTGAAGGTGCATTAGCTAGGGTACACCCCTTACGACATCTACGCGCGTTGGAAAAGTGCTTACCTAAAGAAGGTATCGTGACGCTGGATAGCGACACCATGATGAATCCTGATAGCTTGCAGGCTGCTAGAGTGGCAGCGGGCGCAGTGATTCGCGGGGTCGATCAGGTATTTAAGCGCCAGGCCGATAATGTTTTTTGTGCTGTCCGGCCGCCGGGGCACCATGCTGAAGCCAGTGATGCTATGGGCTTCTGTTTTTATAATAATATTGCCGTTGGTGCTGCACACGCTCGCGCCAAATATGGTGCCAAGCGGATCGCTATTCTGGATTTTGATGTGCACCAGTGTAATGGCACCATTGATATTTTTAAAAATGACCCTGAAATTCTGATCTGCACCAGTTTTCAGTATCCGTTTTACCCATGGCGCTATTTACGCAGTGAGTGGCAAAACGTGGTGAATACGCCACTGGAAGTGGGCACTGACGGGCCTGAATTTCGGCGCATTATTGAAAATCATTGGCTGCCCGCCCTACATGCCTTTAAGCCTGATTTAGTCATGCTATCCGCTGGATTTGATGCCCACCGTGATGACCCAATGGGTGATATTTGCTTGGAAGATGAAGACTTCTACTGGATTACCCATATGGCGATGGAGATTGCCACGCTATACGCCGACAACCGCATCGTTTCCGTGCTTGAGGGTGGCTACAATCATAAATCGCTCGCCAGCGGCGTAGAAGCCCACTTGAAAGCGCTGTTAGGACTGCCCTTTGCTGCAGTACCTTAGACATAAGTTCCTTAGACATTAGAGCCCTAGACATTACACTTGCTCGACGGCGCGAGTTTGAGCTGTGCTATCATGCGCGTTTTCAAATGCCCAAGCTAACGCAGCCAATGTGACGATTTATGACCGCTACTTCTGAAGAACATGCCGCGCTGCGTATCGCATCGGGAAGCAAACCGTTTGTTGAGCCGCTACGCTTAGGCGAGCGGCTCAAGCAAATCCGTCTCGCCAATCAGTGGACCTTGGAAGATGTTAGCCAACGTACGGGGCTGGCACGTTCAACGCTATCCAAAATTGAGAACGACCAAGTTTCACCTACGTTCAGCGTAGTGCAAAAGCTGATTACCGGTCTTAACATTGATCTCCCACAGCTGCTTACGCCTCCTAAACGGGAGCGCTATACCATGGGGCGGCGGGATTTGACCCGTAAAGGAAAAGGGCAACTGCACCCTACCCCAACTTACGAACACGAATTACTGGGGTATCAGCTAGCTCAAAAACGCATGATCCCCTTTAAAACGATCGTAAGAGCGCGCAGCTTTGACGAGTATCACCAGTGGGTACGTCACGATGGTGAAGAGTTTTTGATGGTCTTGCACGGCGACATTATGTTGTACACTGAGTTCTACGCCCCACTGGTGCTGGCTGAAGGTGACAGCATTTACTTCGATAGTGATATGGGGCATGCACTGGTATCCACCAGCCAAGAAGACGCAATCGTACTTTCAGTTTGCACCCGTGGCGATGCTATTTAACTGCAGTGCAAAAGGCCCGCCTTAAAGACAGTTGGTAGGCTTAGGCAAACCGGCAAGTCGGGCAATGCGTTTAGCCGGGCTACCGGGGAAAAGCTGCATTAGATAAATTGAGCGCCCTTTCTCTTCTCCCAAGGCATTTTTCGTTGCCTTAACGAGCGGCCGCATGGCAGGCGCCATTTCATAGCGCTGATAAAAATCACGCACTACGTCAATAATCTCCCAATGTTCAGGTGTTAAAGATAGTCCCTCTTCTTGTGCCATCAACTCAGCGACAGCTCCGCTCCAGTCCGATTGATTAACAAGGTATCCTTCTGGATCTAGCGGCCACTGTTTATTTGAATCAAGATAACGGTATATTTTTGAATCGGGCATCATTAGTACCAGGTCACTGACTTAGTATGCTGTTCGGTAAGCGTTACAAGTTCATCCATATCGATTAAAGGAAGAGCATTTGCTTTAGCGATACTGGCTAGCCCTCGAGACACAACGTCTTCTACTAAGATAAAAATACGCGACTGATAACTTTTCCAAGCAAGCCACTCTGGATTAAGCACTGCTGTAACGGCTTCTTCAATCAGCACTACCGCATCACCCTCCCCAACCACTTGCTGCATCTGTATTGCTGCGGTGCTATGGGGCGCTTTTGTGAGAATATGTAGCATCATTGCTGCCCCTTTAAAAACTAAGTAGTTGGTGATGCTGCTGAAATATCGACGCTACTTCATCAGCGGCCAGCAATGTAACACCCTCTACCAATTGATCAGGTGGAATCTTCATCGTGCGTAGCGTCTCTTCTGGCACCAAGAGTTTATCAATATCATACATTTCCAACATGTCGATGATAGGTAACGTTGCTTTTTGCCCAGGCGCGCCACTGCCCTGCTCTTTTAGCAGCGCCATTATCCCCTGCCCCATAAACAGTAAATGTACTGGCTTACCAAAGGCGGCAGCCACTAATGCCGCATCTAACCCCTCCCGTAATAAGTTGGAGCTATGCGGTGCGTGACGAATAACAACCAGCAAAGCATCTGATGCCGCCATGGATACTCCTATTAAGCAAAGGTAATGAAACGATCAGAGCGCTGCTGTAACTCAAGCAACTGGCCTAACCCCGTTAATTCAAACGGTGGCACTACATTAAAGGCCTGCCTACCATGGCGTTGCGCTTCAGTCTCGCTCATTAATCCTCTGCGTAGCGCTGCAGCAATGCATACATCCAAGGGCACCGCATGCTGCTGGTGTAGCTCACTCCATGCTTGGCAGAGATTGAGTTCATCCTGAGGGGGCGCCATTAACGATGAAGCATTATGCACCCCGTCATGATAGAAAAACACGCCAGCTAAACAGTGCCCACGGGCGATAATGGCATGGGCAAAGCGCAGCGCCGAGTGTGGTGAAGCACTACTATAGGGTGCCCCCATCACTAATAAGCCATACTTCATTAGCGAATACCCGGTGGTGGTTAACCTAAAAAAAAGACAGACCCTAATAGGGCCTGTCATCTTATCTAGCACAATGCACGTTTAAACCATGCATCTCATGCTATCTACGATCAGTCGTTGCTCATGATGCCTAGAATAGACAACAGGCTCACGAACAGGTTGTAGATCGATACGTAGAGCGTAACAGTGGCAAGAATGTAATTAGTCTCACCGGCGCGATGAATAATCTCACTGGTTTGATACAGGATAGCGGCTGAAGCAAACAGCACAAAACCTGCAGAAACCATCAGAGACAGCGCAGGAATGTTGAAGATAAACCCTGCAATCATGGCCAGGATCAACACGATGGCGCCCGCCATCAGGAAATTGCCTAAAAAGCTAAAGTCTTTCTTGGTAGTGAGCGCAACCGCTGACAAGCCAACAAAGGTAAGACCCGTCATTGCCAATGCGTTCATGATCAACGCACCGCCGTTTGGCAGCGTTAAGTATGCTGACAGAATTGGCCCTAACGTGAAGCCCATAAAGCCAGTAAACGCAAACGTTGCCAACAAACCGGCTGCAGAGTTAGCCGTTTTGTGAACAAGAAACATCAAGCCATAAGCACCAATGAAGAACACGAAGATGTTCATTTGTTGAATGCCTAGAGCTACTGCTGCGCCAGCCGTCACTGCTGAGAACAGCAAGGTCATCGCGAGTAGCGCATAGGTGTTACGCAACACCTTGTTGGTACTGACACTATTGGCAACGTCGCCCGACTGGGGACGTGCAATACGTGAATCGTTGTAAGCCATGTGTTAATGCTCCCTAATGGTATTTCCAACAACGGACAAGCATGCCGTTACCGAGTTCCAGACGCAAGCCTTTGTCTTCCACGCAAATAGTGGTTCAACGCTGTTTCAGCTTAGCAAGAAATGTCTATGCTAGCTAAACACTTCCTATAGGACACCGTAAAGATGAAAAAAATTCTACTCCCTGCCAGTTCGTTAGCACTATTTGCATTGGCCTTACCTGCCGTAGCCTTCTCACCTGCAGGCAATGACGTGGCCTATACGGTAAACGACGAAGCGTTCCAGGGCTATTTTGTCTCAGCTGGCGAAGAGGCACAAGGCAGCGTGCTTATCATTCATGATTGGGACGGGCTGGATGATTATGAGCGCCAGCGGGCCGATATGCTGGCCAGTGAAGGTTACGATGTCTTTGCTGTCGATCTATTTGGTGAAGGCAACCGCCCTCAGGAGGTCGATGATAAGCGTGCCGCCACCAACCGCCTCTACGAAGATAGAGAGCGGATGCGGACCCTTACGCTTGCTGGCTTAGCGCAAGCACGAGAACAAGGGGCCATCGAGCAAACCGTCATTATGGGGTACTGTTTTGGTGGCGCGGTAGCCTTGGAAATCGCCCGCTCTGGAGAAGCCGAGGGTATTGCTGCTTATACCAGTTTTCATGGTGGCTTAACCACGCCCGCAGGGCAGGCTTACTCAAGCGATACGGCACCTATTTTCATTGCGCATGGCGGTGCCGACACCGCAGTCAGCCTAGACGATGTTGCCATCTTGGCTGAAGAGTTAGAAACCGCGGGTGTGACTTATGAAGTCGGCATTTATTCAGGTGCACCGCATGCCTTCAGTGTATTCGGTAGTGATGCCTACCACGAACGCGCGGATCAGCGCTCATGGGAAGCCTTTAATGCCTGGCTAGAAGAGATGCTTTAATTACCTGTTATCAACCGAACACCTAGCGGCACGAACCATGCCGCTAGGTCATCGACTAACAAGATACTACTTAGCTTTGTGCTTCTTCTTCGTCATCTTTATGCGCGGTAACCGGCGTTACTGCTGTTTGACGGGCATCTTGCGGGGAGCTGTACAGACGTGCATCAATTACGTGTAAAACCGCCAGTTGTGCAAAAAGCACAGCAAAGCATACGATCAAACCTTTCAACATGGCGGAGTTTCCTTAGGGGACTAATAAAATCAAACTAAACATATGATAGCGCTAAATGAGTTAAACACAATGGGGCCACACGTGAATTAAATAGTGCCTGCCAGCGACATATGCTTTAAAAAAATACCTTATTAAAACGCTGATATTCAGCATGCTTTTAGTAAGTGCTTTTAGAAAGCACTGTTGGCGCCGTGCTTTGACGAATCCGAGGCGTCACGGGTAAGACTAACTGCTCGGGTAACGCGTCAGGGTTATTAATATGTTTAAGCAAAAGCTCCGTGGCCCTAGCGATCATTTGTTCTACCGGCTGCTGCAGGGTGGTCAGCGAGTGGCTTGGCCAAGCCGACATCGCCATATCGTCAAACCCCACTACTGAAACATTATCAGGCACCGTTAAATTCAGCTCATCACGTAATGTTTCCATGACGGCAATGGCCATTAGGTCATTGGCTGCAAAGAGTGCATCGGGCATATCCTCACGTTGTCGCGCTGCAAACAAACGTCGCGCAGCATCACAGGCATCATCATAGCGATAATGCCCTACATCGTATAAAAAGCATGTTTGTCCTTCTGCTGCTAAGCCAGCTTTAAACCCCTCCTCGCGCTGGCGATTAGTGGTCGATTCCGGAATGCCGGCCAAATAGGCAATACGCTGGCGTCCCAGTGACGCTAGGTAGCGTCCAGCCCAGTAGCCACCCTGGAAATTGTCGCTGCCGACCTGACTAATACCTGAATACTCCACAGTGCGATTGATGATCACAACCGGGATGCCAAAATCGGCTACTTCTGCGGCCTGGTGTTGCGTCAGGGTTATCGCCAACATCAGCACCCCCTCAACCTGACTGCGGATTAAGTCATCTACCACCATGTCAAAATCGCCATTCTGAGGTGCAAAAAACAGCAGTAGATGGTAGCCCTGCTGCTGTAAAAAGCGTGAGGCTTTCTCAAGCAAATAGGCGTAAAAAGGATTCTGTAAACTGTAGGTAACTACCGCGATGGTACGGCTTGAACGGGTGATCAATGAACGGGCGATGGTGTTTGGCCGGTAGCCTAGTTGGCGTGCCGCCTCCATCACTTTTTTGCGCGTTTTTTCAGACACACTGGACGCTGGAGAAAAGCTGCGACTTACCGCTGATTGGGATACCCCGGCAAGCAGGGCAACATCCCGTGAAGTGATGGATTTTCGTTTCATTGATTCAACTTATTGGGCGGTTAGTTAACGAGCTTAATAGCGCTTTGTCATACGTAATACAGATAAGGAGGCTTTTGCCGGAGCCTCCTAGTCCCAAGCCAGCTACTTTAAAAGCCCACGCTATCGGCGCCTTTAAGCTCCAGCATCTCCCGCGCTTCATCAGGAGTGGCAATCTCAAAAGAGAGCGACTCTAACAATTCGCGTACCCGCTTTACTTGGCAAGCGTTGCTTTGCCAGCTTGCCGGGCTCAAGCCAGAGTGAGTCCTCTAGCCCTACCCGCACATGTCCACCCATGGCAGCTGATTGCGCCGCAATGCGCATTTGACTACTACCAGCACCTAATACCGACCACTCATAACGCTCACCAAATAAGCGGTCGGCGGTACGGCGCATATGCAGCACATCTTCATGGTGTGGGCCAATGCCGCCTAATATACCAAAGACACTCTGTACAAATAGCTTACCGTCGACCACCCCGCGATCGACAAGATTACGCAGATTATACAGGTGACCGATATCGTAACATTCGCACTCAAAGCGAGTACCATTCTTCGTGCCCAAAGTGATCGCCTTCTCAATATCCGCGAAGGTGTTTTTAAATACCAAATCGCGGCTATTTTCCAGGTGGTCACGCTCCCATTGGTATTCAAAAGAGTGGTAGCGATTTAGCATTGGGAACAAACCGAAGTTCATAGACCCCATATTCATCGATGCTAGTTCAGGCTGAAACTCCATCGCCGGGCGCATGCGCTCTTCGACGGTCATATGGGGGCTCCCCCCCGTGGTTAAATTAATCACTGCTCGGGTAGCTGTTTTGATCTTGGGTAAGAACTGCTCAAACACGGCGGGGTCTTGAGTGGGTTTACCATTAACGGGGTCGCGGGCGTGCAGATGCAAAATCGCTGCGCCCGCTTCGGCAGCCGCGATACTGGCTTTGGCAATTTCTTCAGGCGTTACCGGCAGGTGCGGCGACATGGAAGGTGTATGAATCGCACCGGTCACCGCACAGGAAATAATAACTTTACGTTTCTGAGCCATATTGAGGCCTCCTTATTGTAATAATCTAAGCGCGTTATTCAGGCATTGTGCGTTGATGGGCCATCAGCGCCATCAATCGACGATCACGCCACTCATGACGAGCCGACAACTCAGTACTGGGCAATAAGGCGCGACGCTCTTTATCGAGTGCTTTTAGCGTTGCTTCTTCCCAAGGGTTCTCTCTCCCCCGCTGCTGGTCTACCTGGTGGTACAAAGGGCCATAACGGCTGGCGTAATCCACCACACCAGCAGGCGCATTGAGATCAATGGTTTCAAACGGCCCCATGAATGACCAACGTAGCCCTAGCCCGTATTTCACGGTTTTATCGAGGTCTTCAGCAGAGACATAGCCATCGCGGAACAAGCGCAGCGCTTCATTAAGTAGCGCGCCCTGTAAGCGATTGAGTACAAACCCCTCTATTTCTTTACGCACTAAAATCGGTGCCTGTTGAGCGGCCTCCATTAGCGACAAAGTGGTATTGGTCACCGCTTCCGAGGTATTAGGCGTTGGCACTACTTCAACGAGTGGAATTAAATAAGGCGGGTTGACCGGATGTGCGACCAAGCAGCGCTCGGGATGGCGTAAGTGATCGCTAAAAAGCGACGCGGCGATGCCGGAGGTCGAGCTGGCCAAAATAGTGGCGTCTGCCACCACCCCTTCTAGCTCACGATAAATAGCTCTTTTACCTTCAACATTTTCGGGTCCGCACTCCTGCACGTACCCCACGCCCTGCATAGCGCTAGCGAGGTTCCCATCAAAGCGAATGTTGGCCATCACTTGTTCAACCTCAGCAACTAGCCCTGCCTGCTGAAGATCAATCAGTGACTGCCGAACCGCCGCAGCGGCATGCTCAAGCGCTGTGGCATTAACGTCGTATACTCTTACCTTAAAGCCAGCCCGGGCAAATACAATTGCCCAAGCGCGACCAATCAAACCTGCGCCGACCACGCCAATCGTCATTGTCCTTGACTGTAGCTGCGCGTTTTCAGTTACTGATTGCATGAATATGCGCCTTTTATTTGTCGTTATAAGGATTCAAGTTATAAGGTTTCAACGTTGCCACATACGCTTAACGCCTGCCCAGAGATATTCGCGCCGCCTGGGGCAGATAAAAATAGTGCCATTGCCGCAACATCCGTAGGCTCGACCATTTTACGCATGGAAATTTTAGCGAGATTCTCCTGCTCCATAGCGTCGTAGCTAATGCCCCGTTTAGCAGCACGCTCTTTAATTACATTTTCAATCCGCGGGCCGCGAACAATTCCGGGTAAAATCGCATTGACGCGAACACCCTCCGGACCTAGTTCACAGGCCAGACTTTTGGTTAGCCCAACGACTGCCCATTTACTCGCGGCATAAGGCGTTCGGTAGGCAAACCCTAAACGCCCAGCAACGGAGGCAAGGTTAATCATTAACCCCTGGCTCTCACGCAGTAGCGCCGCAGAACGGTGAGCAACGCGATACTGACCGTTTAAATTAATATCAATGGTGCGCGTCCACTCCTCTTCGCCGATCTCCTCAATACCTGCCGTCGGCCCGGCAATACCCGCGTTGTTAACCACCACATCAAGCCCACCGAGCTGCTTCACATCCTCAAATAGTCGGGTAATATCGGCCTCTTTACTGACATCTGCTAGCGTATAGGTAATACCCTCCGGCAGTGACGCCAGCGCAGCTCCATCGACATCGCACACATGCACGCTTGCCCCTGCCTCCTTAAATGCCTGAGCAATAACTAGCCCAATGCCATTAGCGCCTGCGGTCACCAGTACCTTTAAGCCTTGCCGCGGTATTAAGCTTTCGATAACTGACATAGTTTTTCTCCTTGTTATTAGGAACTTCAGTGACGGATTAGAGTGACGGTAGCCACGTGGATAATGCAGGTATCACGCTAATAATCAGCACGTTAACCAGCACGATTGCCACAAACGGCAGGATTGCGCTGGTTAACCGAGCTACACCGATCTTAGAAATTTGTGAAGCTACGAAGAGATTTAAACCCACGGGAGGGGTAAACATCCCCATGGCCAGGTTGACCACCATGATGATGCCGAAATGCACTGGATCGAAGCCAAAGCTAATCGCTATCGGCAGCAGAATCGGTACAAAAATAAGAATCGCCGCGGCGGCTTCAATGAACATGCCGACAAACAGTAGCAGTGCGTTGGCCATGATGATAAATGCTATAGGGCTGCCGATAGTTGAAAGCACAAAGTCCGAGACCATGGCAGGCACCCGCAGGCTCTGCAGAATTCTTCCATACAGCCCGGCAGCAGCGATAATACTCAACACCACGGCAGTGGTAACCGCAGAATCTTGCAGTATGCGAACTAAATCACGCAGTTTGATCTCGCGATATACCACGAAGCCGACGATAAATGAGTAGGCAACGGCAATGACCGCCGCTTCGGTTGGCGTGGTGATCCCGCCATAAATGCCACCCAGAATGATCACCGGCATCAGAATCGCCAGTAGCGCTTTACGCGCCGCAAGCAGCATCTCTTTAGGTGTGCTCTTTTGGTTACCGCCAATGCCATTTTTGCGGGCAAAAATGTAAGCAAATATCAGTAGCGATATGGTGACCAAAATGCCGGGCAAGATACCAGCAATGAACATATCCCCCACCGATACATTTGCGGCAATGGCATACAGAATCAGTGGAATACTGGGCGGAATAATCACCCCAAGAGCCCCTGCAGCCGCCTGGTTTGAAGCCGCATAGCTACCGGGGTAGCCACGGGCAATCATGGCGGGAATTAAGATAGAGCCAATTGCCGCGGTAGTGGCTGCACCGGAACCAGAAATAGCCGCGAAAAACAGCGACGTGACAATCGCCACCATGGCCAACCCGCCGGTCATCCCCCCTACCAAAGTGTTGGAGAAATTAACCAGGCGTTCGGAAATTCCGCCGTGCTGCATCAGGAAACCAGCCAGAATAAAAAACGGAATCGCCATCAACGGAAACGAATTCACAGAGCCAATTAGTTGCTGAGTTACAATCAGCATGGGCATTAAATCGCCATGCCATACGGTAATAGCGGACGCCAACCCTAGCGAAAAGGCAATCGGCACCCCCACCAGAAACAGCCCCAACAGCAGGAGGAATAGCATGATGGCCATAATTAGCTAACCTCCGGCGGTTGAATTTCAGCCTGTTTGGGATGCTCTTTACCGACGACCTCGTCAATGAGCAGCCCCACACTATTAACAAGAATCACGATGCCGCCCAACGGTACTGCCATATATGGCCACATCATCGATACGCGGGTACTGGGTGCCGTCTGGCTAGCCACGCGCCCCACCAGGTCAAACCCGTATTTGACGATAATCAGAGCAAACAGCGCCGAACAAAGCACCACTAGAACGCGTAACACGGAAGCGAAACGAGGCCCTGAATATTCCAAAAGGATATCGACAGAAATAAGCGCGCCCTTTCGATAGGCGTAGCCCGCGCCAATAAAAGTTAGCCAAATCATCGCAAAACGGGCTATTTCATCCGAAAAAAATAATGGCTTGCCTACGACGAATCGGGCAAACACTTGCCAGAAGATCAGCACCGTCATGGTCAGTAGCAGGAACGCCAAGCCCCAGCCGACGACACGATTAAACTGGTCAATGACTCTGTTGATCAGCATTAGAGAAGACTTCATAGCTGCCTCACCATTTGCGAAAAAGCGCGGGAGGATTTCCCCCCGCGTATTTCCTGGGCTCAGTAATCAAAGTTGAGAGCAGCCTCAACCAGCTCTTCACCCACCGTAGGCGACCACTGCTCAATCACAGGGCGCACTGCTTCACGGAAAGGCTCTAGATCAGGCTGGGTAACGGTCATGCCGAGTTCTTCAAGCTGAACAAGGTAGCGCTGTTCTAGCTCTTGGCTGGCTTCACGCTGGAAGGGTAAGGCTAATTGTGCTGCTTCAAGAATAATGGCCTGGTCTTCTTCGCTAAACGAATTGAACAGATCCAACCCCATCATTAGCGGCGCCGGTGAGTAGACATGCTGAGTAATATTTAGATAATCCTGCACTTCATAAAAATTCACATCGTAAATAGTGGGTAGTGGGTTCTCCTGGCTATCCATTACTCCCTGCTGTAGCGCGGTATAGACCTCAGTCCAAGCCATTGGGGTTGCATTGGCACCCAGCGCTTCCCAGGTGTCTACCTGTACCCTGCTCTCTTGAGTCCGGTGATTAATCCCCTGAAGGTCTTCAGGAGTGTTGAGTGCACGCACCGAGTTCGTGTTATGACGGAAGCCGTTTTCCATCCATGCCAAGAACTTAACGTTCATCTGCTCTTCAGCCAGACGAGCAAGCTCTTCGCCATGCTCACTGTCTAGAAAGGCATACGCATGGTCATGATTTTCGAAAATAAAGGGTAAATCAAACAGCATAAATTGATCGACAAAGCCGCCCATTGGCCCTGTTGAAGTAATCCCAGCATCAATAATGCCGAACCCCATTCCTTCTACAACTTCACGTTCAGCCCCTAGTGCATTGTTATAGTGCGGCTCAATGCTCAAACGTCCTTCTGAAAGCCGCTCTAACTCTTCGCCAAACTTCAATACGCCTACCCCCTGCTGAGAGTCAGGGCCTAGTGGCAAACTTACATCAATAACTCGCTCGGCTTGCGCAGCCGCAGTGGTAGCCATTGCCAGAGCGACAGCGCCCGCCAATGTCGAGATTTTGCGTGGAGTAAGCTGGAAGTGATTCATACGTTAATCTCCTATTGTCATTATTTTTGTTGCGAGTTGACTGCCACGACGTCTAAGGCAGCCCTGGCAAGATTCAACATAACTAGTTCTAGAAGAAAAAGACTACGTATTCAATATATTCACCTCAATGATTATGCTATCGATAATAAATAACTGAAATTATTGAAATATACTTTAGTATAACATAGTGAATACGTAGTCTTTATTTTGCCACTGATGTCAATGGCAGGTAGCGAGCAACACTCAATCAGACATAGTCATTTACGCTCATTGCCTTAGCAAGACGTCAAAAAAGCTATCGTTGGTCTACAGTTAAGGCTGGCTCACATACCAAGGAGAGGAAAATGTCGACCTTTGTCGTCTATCGAGCAGTTAAGGAAGGAGCAGAAATTGATTCACAGCCAGAGTGGTGGATAGTGGATACCCGGGAAGAAAGTGCACGGGATGGAGAGCTTGTCAGGCACCGCTGTGTAACTAAACCTGAAGCTGATGAAGAAGTGAAAACTCTGAATCAGCAGTACGATAATTGACCTAAAAAAATAGTTGACCCAAAAGAGTGGAGGCTACTAGCAGAGCCTCCACTCACATTGCTTACACAATCATTGCCAGTAAGCGCGGCGTGCTAACTAAGCTACTCTTTTACGACTTTACGTCTACTTTGCGTAGATCTTCCACCGAGATGCCCTCGGGTAAATCTGATTCGTCTGCTGGCAGCCATACCGGTGACAGATCGCTGTCATCGCGACCGTCTTCATGATGATGCCCAGGGATGCGGTAAACCACTTGGCTGTGTTGATGATCCCATGCAAATACGCGATCCATATGCTTATCCTGGTGAAAGAACACAGCAATACGACATCTATGCATTGTACGATGTTCCACTCTCGACCAAGTTTGCAGTTTATTCATGGAAATGGAGTTCTAGCGATGAAGACCACCCAAGCAATAACCATCACTGCCTTCACTGTGTTACTGGCCGCCTGTTCTCAAGAAATGGAGCCAGAGCAAGTTGAGTCACATAATACTGGCGATCATACTGCTCAAGAACATGACTTATCTGCACTCTCTGAGGATGATATGCGCAACGCATCACTGCAGGGTGAGCTTGGTTGTTCTTTCACCACTAACAGTGAATCAGTGCTACTTGTTGCGATGGGTGTCGTTGCCTCATCTGACCCCGCCGAAGGGCTGGTCAAGGTCGACAACGAACTGCGCCAAGTTAGTGCACCTGGTGGCTTTGATGGCATGTGGCGTGGCGCCACGTTTGAAGGTGATGGCCACTCGATTCAAATCACAGTAACCGGTGAGGCTGAAGGCAGTGGAGAGTCTCCCCCTTATCCAGCGGATATAACACTTGAGGGCACTGACCAGTCAGCGATCAGTGGCCGCTGGACTTGCGGCCCGTAGGTTACTGCAAGCCAATCGACAATGACGTCGCCGATGATGTTTAATATTAGAGAATGATTTCGAAACGCATTAACTAAAAGGACGTCCAATGAAAACGCTTATTGCCCTTTGCTTACTCGCCCTGATACTAGCAGGTTGCAGCTCAGGACCTACGTCATCCAGAACCTCTGATTGCCGTGACGTAGCCGAGCGATCAGGTGACACCATGGCCTACGGCGACTGTATGCGCGGAACAGGTTAATGGAGCAGGACTTTGATAGCTTTATTGCTACGCACTTAAGATTAACGTGACAAGCTAGTGACGCAAATAACTAGTATCCATTGCCAGCCAATGTTCTGTCACTGGGTACTAGCCGGATCATATAAAGTACCGATAATGCGGCGCATAGCTTCGTTATTGCGTCTCGTGGAGTCAACAGCATGACTACAGCAATTATCACTCCAAATCAGCTCATGATCCGTAAACTGGAAAGTATCTTCCCTCTTACCGATGACGAGAAGCAGGGGCTGCATGAATTGCCCATTAAAGTATCCGATATCAAGACTAATCAAGACATCGTGAGAATTGGAGATCAACCCACTCAGTGTTTTATGATTCTTGAGGGCTATACGTGTATCTATAAAATGACTGCTGAGGGTAAGCGCCAGATACTCGCCCTGTATGTGCCCGGCGACCTTCCCGACATGCAAAGCCTGCACCTGAAGGTGATAGATATTAATATCGCCTCGATCAGCCCTTGCAAGCTTGGCTTTATTCAACACCAGGATTTACGCAACCTATGCGAGCGTTATCCTCGCCTTACCGCTGCCTTCTGGCGAGAGACGCTCGTCCATGCCTCTATCTTTCGGGAATGGCTGTTGAACAATGGGCAACGCCCTGCCTATACACGAATCGCGCATTTACTGTGTGAACTGGTAATGCGTTTGAAGGCGGTAGGTCTTGCAGATGATGAATCGTTTGAGATGCCAGCTACCCAGGCCGAACTAGCAGATGCCACTGGTATTACGCAGGTTCACACCAACCGAGTACTGCAGGCGCTTCGTGCAGACGGTTTGATCAGCAATGTGAAAGTTAAAATGACGGTACCTGACTGGCAAAAGCTACAAATAGCAGGCGAGTTTGACCCTCTCTACCTGCATCTCCAAAAAAACGTAGCAGCCTGATTGAATCATAAAGGCGGCAGCGCGTAGGAGCGTTTTCTAGCGCTGCGCTGCCAATCACAAATCACTTATTCTTGCGCATAAAAGGGAAAACTTTCGCCATCGTATCCGCCATTACCTGATCAAGTGGCTTATGATCCAAGCTCACCGCAGCCCATGCGGCGGTATACGTCCCCTTATACTCACTCGCTATTTCTTCATCTGTCATGCTATCGGGTAGCTGCTCTTTGGCTCGAATGGCATCAATTACGTCCTTGTCCATGAGGCTTTCCTTTCGCTTCTCGTTTTAAAGATAGTTAACTTGATGGGAGCCGCCGCTACTTTGTAAGCCCCCAGAAATGAGCTATGTGGCGAGTCGAAGAAATACCAACCTCCAGCATATACTTATCTTTTTCCCCAAGCCCCTCCTCCCCGCCTGTCATAATTGGCGTACCGTGGCCCATTCCTTCAATGATGTACTGTTCGATCACTTCCCGCTCCTCCTCATTGCACCAGACCTGTCGGGGAAATCCACCAACCTCCTCTACTCGTGTAGGCGCCCCTCCAACCTTATGGATTTTTTGCCACTGCCGCACGATGGAGTCAGCATTGGCATTATCAACGGTTGAATCGCTACCACCATGCCAGACCGAGATCGTTGGCCAGGGGCCTTCGAAGGTTGAGGCATCGCGCACCAGCGCGTCTAGCCTACTATCTGACGGGCCACCATATCCCTTCATGCGAACCAACGCCTGCATCAGCGTATCAGCACTTCGGTAAGGTAGCCCGGCAATGATAGCGCCTCCAGAGAACACCTCCGGATAGGTCGCTAGCATTACAGATGCCATTGCGCCACCAGATGACATCCCCGTAATGAAAACGCGGGAGGGATCAATAGCGTGATCATCGACGACCTGCTTAACCATATGACGAATAGAGAGTGGTTCGCCGCCCCCACGCCGGGTGTCGCCAGATTTGAACCAGTTAAAACTGCTAAGGGGGTTGTTGGTTTTTCTTTGTTCTGGATAAAGTAGCGCTATCCCACATTCATCGGCGAGAGTAGACCAGCCTGAACCGTGATCGTAGCTTTCCGCGGACTGGGTGCTACCATGCAGTACGACAACGAGCGGTCCGTTCTTCGGGAAGTTCTTCGGAATATAAATATCGGCGTGTAATGATCCAGGATCACTGCCGAACTCTTTCAAAACTGTCAAACGATCTGGGCTATCTGAAGCGGTCGGCATTCAACCTCCTGGCAAGTTAAAATTTCCCATATTGCTGCACTCAACAAACTTGCTTAGATAGCATCATTAGCGCCTAGAACTGCATCATAAGACGATTCAAGTAGCTATTAGCTAAGCGCAGGTCTGTAGTGGTCAAGTAAAACTGGCCACCGCTTTATAGTTAACCCAGTACTTTTCCTCTGCCTGGTTCGGACTCATA